>ERZ1645192.567-NODE-567-length-30874-cov-10.152049_pt1 | contig 30874 bp, 30 predicted proteins | sample MGYA00575354_ERZ1645192 | MGnify/ENA primary metagenome ERZ1645192 (study PRJEB40844, sample SAMN11349763) | freshwater sediment metagenome | isolation source: river sediment | host: Sediment | place: India: Faizupur Khadar , New Delhi | collected 2017-02-21 ... | reverse complement strand
ATTATCTCGGCGCGACCGTGCAGGTGATTCCGCACGTCACCAACGCCATCAAGGAATTCGTGCTGTCGGATGACCACGGTGCGGATTTCGTGCTGGTCGAGATCGGCGGCACGGTTGGCGACATCGAAGGCCTGCCGTTCTTCGAGGCGATCCGCCAGCTCGGCAACGACCTGCCGCGCGGCCGCTGCATCTACGTCCACCTGACGCTGTTGCCCTATATTCCGAGCGCCGGCGAGCTGAAGACCAAGCCGACGCAGCATTCGGTCAAGGAGCTGCGCTCCATCGGCATCCAGCCCGACATTCTGCTTTGCCGCACCGACCGCGAAATCCCGCGCGAGGAGCGCCGCAAGCTCGGCCTGTTCTGCAACGTGCGCGAAACGGCCGTCATCGAGGCGCGCGACGTCGGCTCCATCTACGACGTGCCCAAGGCCTACCACGAGGCCGGCCTCGATCAGGAAGTGCTGGCCGCTTTCGGCATCGAGCCCGCGCCCCGACCCGACATGAGCCGCTGGGACGCCGTCTCCGAGCGCGTCCACAACCCCGAGGGCGAAGTCACCATCGCCATCGTCGGCAAATATACGGGCCTCAAGGACGCCTATAAGTCGTTGATTGAAGCCCTGATGCACGGCGGCATCGCCAACCGCGTCAAGGTCAACCTCGACTGGATCGAATCCGAGATCTTCGAAGGCAAGGATCCCGCGCCCTATCTCGAACATGTCCATGGCATCATGGTGCCGGGCGGCTTCGGCCAGCGCGGCGCGGAAGGCAAGATTCTCGCCGCCCGCTTCGCCCGCGAACGCAAGGTGCCGTATTTCGGCATCTGCTTCGGCATGCAGATGGCGGTGATCGAGGCGGCGCGCGCCCTTGGCGGCGTGCCGGACGCCAATTCGACCGAATTCGGCCCGTGCAAGGAGCCGGTCGTCGGCCTGATGACGGAATGGCTGCGCGGCGACGCGCTGGAGAAGCGCTTTGCCGATGGCGACCTTGGCGGCACCATGCGTCTGGGCGCCTTTCAGGCCAAGCTGCGCGACGGCTCGAAGATTGCCGAAATCTATGGCGCGACCGATATTTCCGAGCGCCATCGCCACCGCTACGAAGTCAACACGGCCTATCGCGCGCGGCTGGAGGAAAAGGGCCTGATCTTCGCCGGCATGTCGCCGGACGGACTGCTGCCCGAGACGGTGGAATATGCCGATCATCCCTGGTTCATCGGCGTGCAATATCATCCCGAGCTGAAGTCGCGGCCGTTTGAGCCGCACCCGCTGTTCGCCAGCTTCATCGCTGCGGCGAAGGCGCAAAGCCGGCTGGTCTGAAAGGCGACAGGGCGATGCGGCGATTCTGGATCGTTCTGTTCGTCACGCTCCTTGGCTACGCCGCCGGCGCGCTCGTCGGCGCGCTGACCATCCTCGCCATGTCGGCGAAGATTTCTGACCCGATCGCCGAAGCGATTCTGGCCGGTTTCATCGGCGTCGGTCCGGTCGTTGCGGCCATCGCCGCCGTTGGAGCGCTGTGGGCGACGAAACGAACGCCGTCGCCGCGCAAATCCTGAACGCCGCGCGCTGCTTTCATCCGATGTTTCGGCTATGCTCGCTCCGGCCGAAGAACGGGGAGGGCGGTTCATGGCGCAGACATTGGCGGGCTTGCCGGCCTTTCTGGCCTATTTCTTCACTGCCGCGGGCCTGTGCGCGCTGTTCCTTCTGATTTACACGCGCGTGACGCCGCATCGCGAATTCGAGCTGATTGTCCGCGACAACAACGCCTCGGCCGCGCTGGCGCTCGGCATGAGCCTTTTGGGCTTCGCCATTCCGCTGGCGAGCGCCATCTACAACACCGCCTCGCTGCTCGAATGCGTCGTCTGGGGATTGATCGCCCTGCTGGCGCAATTCGTCGCCTATGCGCTGGCGCGCATCGCCCATCCCGGCCTGTCCGAGGCCATCGCCGCCAATGCGCTGTCGGCGGCGCTGTGGCTTGGCTTCGTCTCGCTCGCGGCGGGCCTGCTCAGCGCCGCCAGCATGAGCTATTGAGATGGCCGCGACCGGCAAACCGCCCGTTTTCGGCAAGCGCGGCGCGCATTTGTCGACGCCGCCCAATTTGCCGCCGCCCGCGCCGGAGGCGGCGCGACGGCGCAAGCGCAGCCTTGTCGTCGGGCTGATCGCGCTCGGCGCCGGCTCCGTCGCCCTGTCGATGGCGCTGTCGCGCAACAAGAGCTGCGAGCAGAAACTGCTCGCCAACCCGAACGATCCCTGCGCGCAGCAATCGCGATCCACGAACACGTCGTCGGGATCGCGCAGTTCGTCGCACTGGATTTTTTCGCGCTCTCCGGGCTCGGCGTCGCAGACGACGACGAGATCGACCTCCGCCAGCCGCAGCGTTACCTCGCGCGGCGGCTTCGGCTCGACCGGTTCGCATTTCTCCTCGCGGAGCGGTTGAGCCATGCGCCGCGTCAGCATCGCGCCGCGCGCCAATCTCGCCGTCCGCATCAAGGATCTCGGTTTCGACTTCCATGCGCCCGACGGCGAGCTTTACTGGGACGAGCGCGCCTATTACGCCTTTTCGCTCGCTGAGATCGAACGCGACATCGAAGCGCCGACCGCCGAGCTCGCGGCGCTCTGCCTCGAACTCGTCGACCGCGTCGTCGGCGACGAGGCGTCGCTGAAACTGCTGCAAATTCCCGAACACGCCTGGGGCGTCATCGCCGAGAGCTGGCGGCGGCGCGACCCGACGCTCTATGGCCGCTTCGATTTTTCCTATGGCGGCGAAGGTCCGGCCAAACTGCTGGAATTCAACGCCGACACGCCGACGGCGCTCTACGAGGCCGCCGTCTTTCAATGGTCCTGGCTGGAAGACCTGATCGCCGCAGGCCGGCTGCCGCGCGACGCCGACCAGTTCAACAGCCTGCATGAAAAGCTGATCGCCCGCCTCGGCGCATTGGGGCGCGGTCGTCGCCTCGACCTCGCCTCCATGCCCGGCGAAGCAGAGGACGACGGCTTCATCGCCTATCTCGACGATTGCGCCCGTCAGGCCGGTCTGGAAACGCAACGTCTCGCCATGGCCGACATCGGCGTGACGGACGAGCCGCGCTTCGCTGACGCGCAAGGTCGACCCATCGAGCTGATGTTCAAGCTCTATCCATGGGAATGGATGTTCGCCGACGCCTACGGCCGGTCGCCGGCGCTCGCCGCGACGCAATTTCTCGAGCCGCCGTGGAAGGCCATCCTGTCCAACAAGGGCGCGCTGGCGCTGCTGTGGGACATGGCGCCGAACCATCCCAATCTGCTGCCGGCCTTTTTCGAACACGACCCGCGCAAGGCGGACCTCGGCGCGCGCTTCGCCCGCAAGCCGATCTATTCGCGCGAAGGCGCGAATGTGCTCATCGTCGACGGCGACAGGGTCGTGGCGCGCGAGGACGGCGCCTATGGCGCGGAAGGCTTCATCCGCCAGGGCCTCGCGGCGCTGCCGAATTTCGACGGGCTTTACCCCGTGCTCGGCGCGTGGGTCGTCGGCGACGAGGCGTGCGGCCTCGGCGTGCGCGAGGACGAAACGCCGATCACCCGCAATTCCTCGCGTTTTGTTCCACACGCCATCATCGGCTGAACTCATCGGGATTTGCCCCATGCGCGTCATCGCCCTTGCCATTATCGCCGGCGTCGCCGCGCTGCTGGCCTATCTGTGGACGCAGCCCGCCTGCGACGGCGGCGGGGCGATCGTCGCCAGCGAGGCTGAATGCGCAGCCCGGCTCGGCGCGCCGTTTTGCCGGCAGGCATGGCCGCTAGCCGAGCGCGAGGCGGCGCGCACCGCGCCTGCGTTTCAGACCGAGGCGGAATGCGTCGAGCGTCATCGCAGCTGCTTTGCGCGCGCCGACCTCAACGCCTACAGCCCGAGGCCGACGAGCTATTGCATCCAGCCGTCGCCGACAGCGGGCCCCCCGAAGACGACGCCGTTCTATTCGGGCCGGTGACGCTTTTCTTGCTTCCGCGCCGCCGGGCGACTAAACCCGGCGCAGACATGAGGGAGCCGGCAATGCACGCGAACCACGAAGTCACGGTTGGAACGGGCGCGAGCGCGGTGCGCTTCGGCAACAAGCTGCCGCTCGCCATCATGGCCGGTCCCTGCGCCCTCGAAAGCCGCGCCCATGCGCTGGAAATGGCGGCGGCGCTGAAGGAAATGGCGGCCAAGGCCGGCGTCGGCCTCGTCTACAAATCCTCCTTCGACAAGGCCAACCGCACCTCGCTGACGGGCCGCCGCGGCATCGGCCTCGACGAGGCGCTGAAAGTGTTTGCCGAGATCAAGGAAACGCTCGGCCTGCCGATCGTCACCGACATTCACGAGCGCGAGCAATGCGCCGTCGCGGCTGAGGTGGTCGACCTGTTGCAGATCCCGGCCTTCCTCTGCCGCCAGACCGATCTGCTGATCGCCGCCGCCGCGACCGGCAAGCCGATCAACGTCAAGAAGGGCCAGTTTCTCGCCCCCTGGGACATGAAGAACGTCGTCGACAAGCTGGTCGGCGCGGGCAATCCCAATGTTCTGGTCACCGAGCGCGGCGCGAGCTTCGGCTACAACACGCTCGTCACCGACATGCGCTCGCTGCCGATCATGGCCGAGCAGACCGGCGCGCCGATCATCTTCGACGCCACCCATTCCGTGCAGCAGCCGGGCGGGCAGGGCGCGTCCTCGGGCGGCCAGCGCGAATTCGTGCCGGTTCTGGCGCGCGCCGCCGTCGCCGTCGGCGTCGCCGGCGTTTTCGTCGAGACGCACGACAATCCCGATCAGGCTTTCTCCGACGGTCCCAACATGGTGCCGCTGAAAGACATGCCGCGCCTGCTCGCAGAGCTTGCCGCTTTCGACAAGCTGTCGAAAGCGCTGGCTAGGGCCTGAGCGCAGTCGGTTTCTTGCGCAGCCAGATCGCCAGCGCCAGCATGCCGAACGCCAGCCCGAGCGCGGCGAGGCCCGCCGCATAGGGCGCGAACGCCTGCGGCCATGTCGCCCCGATCGCCAGAGCGAGGCAGAAGACCGCCGCCTTGACGACGCCGACTTCCCACCAGCTCAACGCAACTGTCTTGAAGATTAGAGGCATGGGCCCTCCCGCCTGAACGCCCCAAAATCGCAGTCTGCCACAAAAGCGGCGACGTCGAAACGCGGCTGCCTCGCGGGCGCGATCAGCTCAGAAAGGCGATCAACTCGCTTTCGTAGATCCGCCGCGCCGAGCGCGAGCTCAACAGGTGGTCGGCATCGTGCAGCACGATCTTGCGCACGCCGGCGAGCGCGGAGGCGCGCTGCCCGCCCGGCCCCAGGAACCGCTCGATTTCTGCGACCGCCGGATCGGTCGGCGAATGGACGATCAGCGCCTGCGCGCCGCGCGCCGAAATGGCCCGGAATTGCCGCTCGGGCTGGTTCGGGCCGGCGTCGGCCGTCGCGCCGCCGCCCTTCAGCTTGCGCAGGGCGCGATTGGCGAGGCTGCCGATGCGCCGAACCTTCGGCAGCACGGCGAGCGTCGCGGCCAGGATTTTCGTCTTTAGGCTGGGCCGGTCCTCGGACTCAATGGCGAAGACAAGCCGCGCCTGCAGCGTATAGGCCAGCCAGGACAGGCGATGATGCAGGTCGAGTTCGTAGCGTTGCTGGTTGAGCAGCACGAGACGATCGATGCGCGCGTCTTTCGCGCCGATGCGCAGCGCATGGTAGGCGCCGCTGCAAACGGCGACGATCGCGAGCGGCGCGCTGTCGCGCCCATGGGCCCAGTCGAGCGCCGCTTCGATGTCGGCGGTGCGTTCGGCCGCGTAGATGTCCGTTTGCGCGCCGCCGCTATCGCCGACGCCGGCGTAATCGAAGCGCAGCGAGGCGACGCCGGCCTTCGCCAGGGCGCGCGCCAGTTCGACATGCGAACGGCCCCAGCCAAGATGATGATTGTTGCCGGGCCCGGCGAAGACGACGATGCGCCGGGGCGTTTCGGCCGCGGGGCGGCAATAGACGCCGGCGAGAGGCAGCGCGCCGAACAGCACGCCCTCTTCGCTCCAGCCGTCGCCGCCGAGCACATTGGCGACGATGGCGCGCACGGCGCGCGGCGTAACGACGGCCTCCGCCGCCAGCCATTGCGTCAGCCCCGGCAGGATCTCCTCGGCCGGCAGCGACAGCGCCGGATCGCACATCATCGTTTCGTAATTGGGAAATTCGCGGCGCTCGACCCGCGCGCCGAGCTTTTCGAAATGCGCGCTGATCTTGGGTCCGCTGCGGCTCGCCGCCTGCTCCACCAGCAATACGGCCGGGGCGGGGCGGCTTTCCAGCCGCTCGATCGACATGGCGGCGATCGCCTCGCAGGTCTCGTCGCTCAGCGTGAACCCCGCCAGACCCAGGTCGTCCGGCGCATGGTCGTCCTGCGGTCCTTCGGTCTGGATCATGCGCGACAGGATGCGCGTCTCGCGCAGATAGGTCTTGCCGGCGGCGACGGGCGCGATCATCGCCAGGCGGGCGATGTCATGCCGGCCCGCGGCGATCTCGACGGCGATGAGCGAGCCGAAACGCATGCCCACAAGCGCGATTTCGCTGACGCCGGTGGCCTGTTTCAGCGTTTCGATGGCGGCCGAGACATCCTCGCGCCAGCGCGCGGCGCAGCCCGCATCATTGGCGTCGCCGAGAGAATCGCCCTCGCCGCGATAGTCGAAGCGCAGGGTCGGCAGTCCGGCCGCCGAAAGGCTTTGCGCGAGCAGATGCAGCGTCCGGCGTCCGCACAATTCCTCAAGCCCGAGCGGCGGGCAAAGGACAACGCCGCGTCGGCTATGACCTTCATAGATCCAGCCGGCGCAACCCGCGAACGCAATCGAACGCATCGTCAATTTCGGACAGCTCCGTTCCCCATCTACTGCCGGAGATGATGACGAACGCAGGTTGCATTGACGTTAAACCTGTCAGGAAATCTGTTCAGCCGCGGCCGCGATAGGTTGGAACGCCCTGATCGGGCAGGAACAAACCTTGCGGCGGCGCGCCCGTCTGCCAGAATACATCGATCGGAATGCCGCCGCGCGGATACCAATAGCCGCCGATGCGCAGCCAATGCGGGGAGAGCAGGGCGACGAGATCCTTGCCGATCCGCACCGTGCAATCCTCGTGAAAGGCGCCGTGATTGCGATAGGCGCCGAGGTAGAGCTTGAGGCTCTTCGACTCGACCAGCCAGTCGGCCGGCACGTAATCGATGACGAGATGGGCGAAATCCGGCTGCCCCGTCACCGGGCAGAGCGAGGTGAATTCCGGCGCGGTGAAGCGGGCGACATAGAGCGTGTCGCTGTGCGGATTAGCGACGCGCTCCAGCACGGCTTCTTCCGGCGAGGCCGGCAGGCCGACCTGCCGCCCCAATTGCGTCGCGCCCTCGCTCGTCTTGCTCATGCCTCTGCGTCCCTTTTCATGCGGCCGCGCCGCCTGCGCCAGCTGATAGCACGAATTGCTATTGCTTGCAGACGTCGACGCCGCCGGTTTGACATTGCCTGCGCCGCGCGAAACCCTGCGTCAGGAAGGCCCGGCGAACGGGCGCAGCATTGCGAGGCCCATCATGAGCATTCAGCTGTCGTTTCACGGCGCGTCGCGCACGGTCACCGGCTCGTCCTTCCTGCTGCGCGGCCCGCAGGCTTCGCTGCTCGTCGATTGCGGCATGTTCCAGGGGCCAAAGACCCTGAAAGAGCTGAATTACAACGCTTTTCCCTTCGCGCCGGCCAAGCTCGACGCCGTCATCCTCACCCACGCCCATATCGACCATTCCGGCCTGTTGCCCAAGCTCGACAAGGCGGGATTCCACCGGGCCATCTACGCCACCGCGCCGACGGCCGACCTGTGTGGAATCATGCTGCCGGATTCCGGCCATATCCAGGAAATGGAGGTCGAGACCCTCAACCGCCGCAACCTGCGGCGCGGCGGCGCGCCGGTCGAGCCGATCTACAATTCCGACGATGCGCGCAAGACCCTGCGCCTGTTCAAGCCCGTCGCCTATCGCGACTGGTTCTCGCCGGCGAAGGGCTTCCGCGCCCGGTTCTGGAACGCCGGCCATCTGCTCGGCTCGGCGTCGGTGGAGATCGAGGCGGAGACGGGCGAGGGCGCGCCGCTGCGCCTGATGTTCTCGGGCGATATCGGCACCGGCTACAAGACGCTGCAATCCGCCCCGGAAGGCGCCGCGGCCTTCGACTACGTCATCTGCGAGTCGACCTATGGCGACGTCGACCGCAAGGAGCGCGACGCCAACGCGCGCCGCGCCATTCTCGAGCGCGAGACGCTGGACGCCCTGCACGCCGGCGGCCCGCTGGTCATCCCGGCCTTCGCCGTCGAGCGCACGCAGGAACTCGTCGCCGATTTCGCCTTCCTGATGCAGGCCGGGCGCATTCCCAAAGCGCCCATCATCATCGATTCGCCGCTGGCGATCGCCGCCTGCGACGTCTTCCGCGCCCATGCGCACGAATTGGTCGGCGGCGCCGAACTCGTGCAGGCGTTTGATTCCGGCATCGTGCGCTTTTCCGAAAGCGTCGAGGACTCGAAGGCCATCGCCCGCCTCAAGGGCTTCTTCATCGTCATGGCGGCGAGCGGCATGGCCGACGCCGGCCGTATCCGCCACCATCTCATGAACCACCTGTGGCGCACGCAGGCGACGATCCTCTTCGTCGGCTATCAGGCGGAAGGCACGCTCGGCCGCCTGCTGCTCGACGGCGAAAAGCTTGTCCGCATTCGCGGCGAACAGGTGCGCGTGCGCGCCCGCATCCGCATGATCGACGATTATTCCGGCCACGCCGACGGCCCGCAGCTCGCCGCATGGATCGCCGCGCGCGGCCCCATCGCCCGCGACATCTTTCTCGTCCACGGCGAGGACGCGGCCCGCGCCGCGCTGGCCGAGCGCGCAAGAGACCTGTGCGGCGGCAAGATCATCGAACCCGAAATGGACGCCTGTTTCAAACTGTCGGCGACAGGCGCGGAAGGCGCGGAAGGCGCCGCGCCCTGCCGCATTTCCGCCCCCGCCGCGACTCATCGCGACTGGCACAACGACCTCAGCAAGCTTGTTCTCGACATCGACGAGCGGGTCCGCGCCGCCCCCGACGAGCGCGCCCGCGCCGTCGTGTTGCGTCGCCTGCGCCGGGCGCTCGAAGGACAGGAATAGGCGCTGCGCGCGCGATCGCATCGGGCAGCCTTGGTCAAGGCCGAGCTTTTTCTACGGAAAAAGCTCGATTATAGGCTATCGAACTCTCCGACCGCCGCTGGCGGCCGGGTGCGGAAAGCGGGGGACGCGCGGTGTTCAAACCAGATTGGCTGTCAGCCGCTTCTTTTGTCGCGCCGAACGATATCGTCGCTTCCGCGTGGCACGAGCATGCCGCATTCGCATTCTGGCTCGTGGAAAAATTGCAGCCGCGCACGATTGTCGATCTGGGCGTCCACCATGGCTTTTCTTACCTGACTTTCTGTCAGGCGGTGCGCGCCTTCGACATCGACGCGACGTGCTTTGCCATCGATACATGGAAAGGCGACGAACACGCGGGCTTCTGCGACGATCGGGTCTACCAATCGCTCGCAGATAGGAACCAGCAATACAGCGCCTTCTCGCAACTCATGCGCATGACGTTCGAGGAAGGGCTCGCCTGCGTCGCCGACGGCTCGATTGATTTGTTGCATATCGATGGCAGTCATTTTCATGACGATGTAAAGGCCAGCTTCGAAAAGTGGCGGCCCAAGCTCTCGCAGCAATCGATCGTCTTGTTCCATGACACGCAGATGCGCGAGCGCAATTTCGGCGTGGGGACGTTTTTCGACGAGCTGTCGGAGACTTGCCCGTCCTTCCTTTTCACGCATGGCCATGGTTTGGGCGTCCTTGCGCCGGCTGGCGTTCCGGCGCGCGTCGCCTCGCTGTTCTCGCTCGACGACGCCGAAGCCGAACAGCTGCGTCGCTGCTACGCCCGGCTCGGATCGGCCGACCACTTTCGCTGGCAGGCGCTGGCGGCGCAGGAAGCCGCCGAGAAGCGCCTTGCCGAGCTGCGCGCGAGCGAGGCCGCCAGCCGCGAGGCGCTTGCCAACGCGCACGAGCGCGTGCTCGGCGTGGCGCTTGCGGCGGAGCAGGCCTTGCGACGCGAACTCCACGCGGAGAGGGACCATGTCGCCCAGCTGGAGCGCAATCTGGCCGCGGCCAAGGCCGCGGAGGATGCGTTGAGCCGGGAACTCGTCGCCGTGACTCAAAAGCCGGTGCGCCAGGAATTGCCCGCAACGGGCGCAAAGGCCGCCGAACCCCGCCCAAAGCCCCAGCCGTCCCGGATCAAACAGGAAATGCCTGTGACCAACGCAAAACCCGCCGAGCCCACTCAGAAAGCAGCATCGTCGGCGCGTCAGGCGTCCGTCGCCGAGATCGCGCTTGCCAGACGAGCCGATTATGACGGCGCGCTTCCCGCAGAGCTGCGCGGCCTGCGCCAATTCTTCATCAAGAACGGACGACAGCTTGCCCGCGATTACCGCATCATCGCCGGATCGCCGTTGTTCGACGCGCAATATTATCTCGCCAAATATCGCGATGTCGCCGAGTCCGGCATCGATCCGGCCTATCATTACCTGCGCTATGGCGGCATCGAAGCGCGGCAGCCCAGCGATAAATTCGACGCCAAACGTTATCTCGCGGCCAATACCGATGTGTCGATCAGCAAGGTGAACCCGCTGCTTCACTATCTGACTTTGGGCTGCAAGGAAGGACGCAAACTGGCGCCCAGCCATGGCCCGCTCGCCGCGCCTTCCGCCGACCGGCCGAAACCTGCCGCCGGCAAGAAGAGCCATCGCCTGAACCGGATCCTCGACGAGGAAAACCCGGTCGGGTGAGCAATTCAAAAAAAGGTCAGGCGCGCCTCACGATGCCGTGACCAACACGCTGGGCGGCCGGTCAATCGCCATTTCGGCCGCCGCCAAGGGACTAGCCTCTGTCAAGCGATCGCCGGCGCTGTGCGTCCTGTGGGCGATTTGGCATCGGCATCATTCGGGACTTCCGCACCGGCCCGGGCATCGGCGTCAACGTCAAGCCGGCGTCCGGCGCCGCCGCGCAATTGACAGCCTCGATCCCGACGGGCTCGCCGACAGGCGCGGCGCGTCTTAACGGGGCGACCGTATCGGCGTTCTCGAACAACGTCATTCAGGGCGCTGGCGCCCCGAACATCCTGCGGCCGTTGCGCTGAGGCGAGACTGGCGTGAGCTGCCGCTCACGCCAGCATGCGCGTGTCGCCGCACACGGAAATGTCCTGACCGGAGATGGTGCGGCCGCGCGGGCTGGCGAGGAACACGATCTGGTCGGCGATCTGGCGCGGCGTCACATATTCCTTGATCGACGTGTAGGAAAAGGCGCGCGTCTCCATCTCCTTGAACGAAATGCCGCTCTGCTGCGCCTTGCTTTCGAGCACGCGGCGCTGGCGGTCGCCGGCGACAAGGCCGGGCAGGATGGCGTTGACGCGAATGCCGTCGCCGCCAAGCTCGATGGCGAGCGACTTGGTGAAGCCGATCACGCCCCATTTCGCCGCCGCATAGGGTGAGCGCATGGCGAAGCCGAAGCGTCCCGCAGCCGAGGAAATATTGACGATCGACGGGTTCTTGCTCCGGCGCAGATGCGGCACGGCGAGGCGGGCGCAATTGAACTGGCCGGTGAGGCAGATAGCGAGCGTGCGGTCCCAATCGTCGGGCGCGATCTCGTCGACCTTGCCGGTCGGGCCGGCGATGCCGGCGTTGTTGACCAGCGTATCGAGGCGGCCGCCGAGCGCCGCCATCGCCTCGTCGAACATGCGCGCCACCGCCGCGCGGTCGGACACGTCGCAATGCGACCGCGTCAGCGCCGGGTCGCTCACCGCCAGCGCGTCGAGCGCCGCCTGATCGACGTCGCAGACATGCACCTTTGCGCCTTCCTCGGCGAAGGCGCGGGCGATTTCGAGGCCGATGCCGTTGGCGCCCGCGGTGACGAGGACGCGCAGGCCGTTGATGTCGAGATTCATGGCGGCTCCATTCTGGCTTGGGTTCAGTCGGCGAGGCGTCCGCGCGACAGGATGAATTCGGCGGCGTTGGCGATATCGGCGGCGATGGCGGCGCGCGCGCCTTCGGGATCGCGGGCGACGATGGCGCGCGTCATTTCCGCATGGCGGTCGACCGCGCCACCGAAGCGCAGCCGGTTCGGATTCTCGCGCAAGTCGAGATTGATGACCGGCCCGGCTTTCAGCCAAAGGCCGCGAATGATCTCGACCAGGATCGGCGAGCCGGCGGCGCGATAGACGGCGAAATGCAGGTTCTTGTTCTTCTCGACCGCGCCGGGAAGATCGGGGCCGTCGGCGCGGCTTTCGTTGAGAAAGGCCGCTTCGGCCTGCGCGATGGCGGCCAGATCCTCGGCTGACCGCCGCAGCGCCGCCTCGGCCGCGGCATGGCCTTCGATGGCGACGCGCACGCGCGTCAGGTCGCGAAACTGCGACACCGTGAGGATCGGCACGCGCACGGCGCGGTTGGGCGCGACCTCCAGCCCGCCGTCGGCGACGAGACGGTTCACCGCCTCGCGCACCGGCATCATCGACACGCCAAGCTGTTCGGCGGCGCTGCGCAGCGACAGTCGATCGCCCGGCGTCAGCTTGCCGGCGATCAGCATTTCCGAAAGCTGCGCATAGACCTGGTCGCCGAGCGTGATGCGCTCCAGGGGTTCGACGCTGGCAAGGGCGAGGGGCATTGTCACGCGGAAAAGTCCGAATTGGGGCTAGACAAACATGCTAGGCTTGTTCATCCTATCTGTGATCACAGATCACGGCAAGAGCAGAGAGAACGCCAAGCACAGATTGGCGCAAGCCCGCCGATAGAGAGCCGCGGCAGGACGCGGCCCGCACAGGGAGCGAAAGCATGTCAGATCAGAGCTTGTTCACGCGCCGCGGCTTGCTGAAATCGGCCGCCGGGGCGGCGGCCGTTGGCGCCGTGTCGATGCCTGCAATCCTGCGGGCGCAAACCGCCGACGTGATCCGCATCGGCCATTTGACGCCGCGCACCGGCTTCCTCGGCCCGCTCGGCGAATATGCCGTCATGGCGATCGACCTCGCCGTCGAGGAGATCAACGCCGCCGGCGGTCTGGCCGGACGCAAGGTGGAATTGCTGAAAGAAGATTCGGTCAACCCGCAGACGGCCTCATCCAAGGCCGAGCGCATGATCGAGCGCGACAAGGTGGCGCTGATCATCGGCGAAATCTCGTCGGCCTCGGCGCTGACCATCGCGCAGGTGGCGCAGCGCTCGCGCACCCTGTTCATCAACACCGGCGCCAATTCCGACGCGCTGCGCGGCGCCGATTGCAAGAAGTTCATGTTCCACGTCGAGTCGAAGAACTCGATGTATGTCAACGCCGTCGGCCGCTCCTTCCTCAAGGACGGCAAGGTGGCCGGCAAGCGCTGGTACACGCTGACCGCCGACTACGCCTTCGGCCATGACCTGCTGCGCGTCGCCAAGCGTTTCCTTGCCGCCAACAACGGCAAGCTCGCCGGCGAAGACCTCGTGCCGACCGACGCGGCGGACTTCTCCGCCTATCTGCTCAAGATCCGCGAGGCCAAGCCCGACATGGTCGCGCTCAACCTCGCCGGTTCGCAGATCACCAACTTCCTCAAGCAATATTCGGAATTCGGCCTGCCTTACCCGATCGGCGGCTTCGGCTTCGACACGGCGGTCGCCTGGGCGGCCGGCAAGGGCAATTTCGTCGGCACCTGGCCGGTGGTCTGGCACCACCTCATCGAAACCCCCGGCTCGAAGAATTTCGTCGCGGCCTTCACCAAGAAATACGGCAAGCCGCCGGAAAACCAGGCGTGGGGCGAATATGTCGCGGCCAGGGCCGTGGCGCAGGCGATCAACGAGCTGAAGTCGGCGGACTCGGTCAAGATCGTCGAATATTTCGAAAAGGGCGCCAAGCTCGACCTGCTCAAGACGCGGCCCGGCTATTTCCGCGCCTCCGATCACCAGCTCATGCATGAAATGTATGCGGTGACCGGCCTGCCGGCCGACAAGATCAAGAACCAGTGGGACATCTTCACTTCGAGCGGCCCGGTGCCCGGCGCAGATGAATCGCTCGAAATTCTCGACACCGACGAGAAGTCCTGCACGCTCCCGACCTGATCGCCCCGAAGCTGTCGGCCGGCCGCCTGCGCGCGGCCGGCTGACGCGCTTTTAAAAGTGTTGTCCATGCTTCTCGTTCAGCAACTTCTCAACGGCCTGCTCGACGGCGTCTATTACCTGCTCATCGCGCTCGGGCTTTCGCTGATTTTCTCGCTTGGCGGCATCGTCAATCTGGCCCATGGCGCCTTCTTCGCCATCGGCGCCTATATGACGCTTGTCGTGTCGGAATGGCTCGGCTTCGGCGGCGCGTTCGTCGTCGTGCCGGTCGTCGTCGGCATTCTCGGCGTCGTCATCGAGCGCCTGCTGTTCCAGCGCTTCTATCGGGCCGACCCAATCCTGTCGCTGTTGCTGACCTTCGGCCTCGCCATGGTGGCCGAGCAGGGGTTGCGCATGATCTTCGGCGCGCCGCCGCTGTCCTATTCGATCCCGCAGGCGCTGAAGGGGCAGATCTTCCTCGGCTCGTTCATCTATTCGTACTACCGCACCGTGCTCATCGGCATCGCCATCGTCTGCGTCGCGCTGCTCTGGCTGCTGCTGCAGAAAACCAGCTTCGGCCGCGTCGTGCGCGCCGGCGTGCAGAACCCCGACATGGTCGGCGCGCTCGGCATTTCGCTGCAGCCCTACATGGCGGCCGTCGCCGCGCTCGGCATCGGCCTTGCGGGTCTGGCCGGCGTGCTGCTGGCGCCGATCTATTCCATCCATCCGGCCATGGGCGCCGAGATCATCACGCCCGCCTTCGTCGTCGTCGTCATCGGCGGCCTCGGCTCGTTCTGGGGCGTCGTCGTCGCGGCCATCCTCGTCGGCCTCGTCAAGGGCCTGATGGTCGGCATCGGCTATTCCGCCGCCTCCACCGCGGCCATCTACCTGCTCATGCTCTTTGTCCTGCTCGTCCGGCCGCGCGGCCTGTTCGGCGAGCGCATCCTTCGCTTCGAGTGAGGCGCGAAATGCCGTTCATGCGCCTGCTTGCCCATCCTCTCGTCGTCGCCGCCCTGGCGCTGCTGTTGCTGCCGGCCGGGCTCAGCCTGATCGGGCTGACAGCCACCTCGGCGTCGGAAGTCGTCGTCTTCGCCATCGCCTGCATGGCGTTGAACATCCTCGTCGGCCACACCGGCCTCGTGTCTTTCGGCCACGGCGCATGGTTCGGCCTGGCCGCCTATGCAGCGGCCATCGCCCAGCGCGATTTCATGCCCGGCTCGTTCTTCGGCCCGGCCGCCTTCGGCCTTGCGGTCGTGGTGGTCGCCGCGGCCGGCTTCGGCGCGCTCGTGCTGCGTCGGCGCGGCGTCTATTTCTCGCTGCTGACGCTGGCGCTCGCCGCCATGCTCTACGCCGTCAGCTTCCGCTGGACGGCCCTGACCGGCGGCGAGAACGGCCTTGGCGGCATCGTCCGGCCGAACCTGTTCGGCTTCGATATGGATTCCTCCGAAGCCTATTATTGGTTCGTCGCCGCCATCGGCTTCGTCGTGCTCGGCTTCCTGTGGCGGATGCACAATTCGGCGGTTGGCTCGGTGCTGGTCGCCATCCGCGAGAACGAGCAGCGCGCCCGTTTCATCGGCTATCCGGTGACGCGCTACAAGCTGCTCGCCTTCGTCGTCTCGGCGGCGATCGCGGGGCTTGCCGGCGTGCTGCTGCTCTACAAGAACCGCATGACCTCGGCCGACCCGATGTCGGTCAGCTTCTCGGGCGAATTGCTGGCGATGGTCGTCATCGGCGGCATGCGCTCCTTCCTCGGCCCGGCGCTCGGCGCCTTGTTCTTCACGTTGTTCCGCGAATTCCTGTCGATCTACACCGAGAACTGGCTGTTCTGGTTCGGCATCGTCTTCGTCGGATTCGTCGTCTTCTCGCCGGAAGGCCTGATCGGCGTCGGCGAACGCCTGCTGCGGCCCTTCCGCAAGCAGACCGTCGAAGACGCCGCCATGGCGGCGCGGCGCGTCGAGGACATGCCCCTGCCGGACTTCCTCAAGCCGGGCGATTTCAGCGAACGCCCCGTGCTTGTCGCCGACGACATCGTCAAGTCCTTCGGCGGCATCGCGGCGGTGCGCGGCGTGTCGATCTCCATCGCCGACCGCACGCTGCACGCGCTGATCGGGCCCAACGGCGCAGGCAAGACGACGGCCTTCAACATGCTGTCGGGCATGTTCCCGCCGGACGCGGGGCAGGTGACGCTGCTCGGCGCGCCGCTCGCCGGCAAGACGCCGGAGGAGATCTCGTCCAAGGGCATCGGCCGTTCCTTCCAGATCACCAACCTGTTCCCGGCGCTGCCGGTCGGCGAGAACATCCGCCTTGCCGTGCAGGCGCGCCATCCCGGCCGCTTCGGCATGTGGACGCAGGCGAGCGCCAATGCCGCCGTCAACGCCGAGACGGAAGCCGTGACGCGTTATCTCGGCCTCGCCGGCATCGAGCACGCGGAAGCCGGCTCGCTGTCCTACGGCGGCCAACGCCTGCTCGACATGGGCGTCGCGCTCGCCACCGCGCCGCGCGTGCTCTTGCTCGACGAACCGCTCGCCGGCCTCGCCGCCGCCGAGCGCCAGCGCATCGGCGGCATCATCAAGCGCATTTCGTCCGATCTGCCGGTGCTCTTGGTCGAGCACGACATCGACCTCGTGTTCAAGCTCGCCGACCGCGTCACCGTGATGAATGACGGCCAGCGCCTGCTCGACGGCCCGGTGGAGGAAGCCCGCACCTCGTCGAAGGTGCAGGAGATCTACATCGGCTCCGGCACGGCGGCCATCGCCGCCAAGCCGCGACCGACCGCCGTGCATGACACGACGCTGATGCGCGTCGAGAACCTGCACACGTTCTACGGCAAGAGCCACATCCTCGACGGCGTCAGCTTCGACCTGCGCGACAACGAGATCATCGCGCTGCTTGGCCGCAACGGCGCGGGCAAGTCGACGCTGCTGAAATCGCTCATCGGCGTCGTCCGCCCGAGCGAGGGCTCGATCAAGCTGGCGGGGACTGAACTCGTCGGCCGCAACTCGGCCGAGAGCGCCCGCCTCGGCGTCGGCTACGTGCCGCAGGGCAGGGGCCTGTTCGCCGGCATGACGGTGGAGCAGAACCTCGAACTCGGCGGCCTCAAGCGCCAGACCGGCAATGGCGTGCATTGGACGCGCGAGCGCATCTACGAATATTTCCCGCGCATCCGCGAACGCCTCGACAGCCCGGCCGACTACCTGTCGGGCGGCGAGCAGCAGATGGTCGCCGTCGCCCGCGCCCTGTCCGGCGACGTCCGCGTGCTGCTGCTCGATGAGCCTTTCGAGGGCCTCGCGCCGGCCGTGGTCGAGCAATTGTTCGAGACGTTCGACCGGCTGCGCAAGGAACTCGCCATCATCATCGTCGACCACAATCTCGAACTGGCCCTGGCCCTGTCCGACACGACCGTCGCGCTGGAGCGCGGCCGCGTCACCCATGTCGGCCCGTCGAAGGCGCTGCATGACGATTACGAGACGCGCCGCAAGGTGCTCTGGCTTTGAGTGGAAGGAATGCAATGAACCCGATGGACAGACATGTCGCCATCGTCGGCGTCGGCCTGATCGGCCGCGCCTGGGCGGCGATCTTCGCCCGCGCCGGCTGGCAGGTGCGGCTGTGGGACGCGCATGCGCCGACTTTGGCCGCGGCCCCCGAGATGGTGCGCGAGGAATTGCGCGGCCTCGCGCGTCACGGCCTCGCCGACGATGCCGAAGCGGCAGCCGACCGCGTCACCGCCGCCGCCTCGCTCGCCGACGCCTTGAGTGGCGTGGAATTCGTGCAGGAGAACGGCCCGGAGCGCGTCGAGGACAAGATCGCCATCTTCCGCGAACTCGACCGGATGACGCCGCCGACGGCGACCATCGCCTCGTCGACTTCCGCCATCGTCGCCTCGCTGTTCACCGAACAGCTCGAAGGCCGCGCCCGCTGCCTTGTCGGCCACCCGGTCAACCCGCCGCATCTCGTGCCGGTCGTCGAGGTCTGCGGCGCGCCGTGGACGAGCCCCGAAGCGCTCGACCATGCCCGCGCGGTCTATCTCGCCATCGGCCAGGTGCCGATCGCGGTGAAGCGCGAGATCGACGGCTTCATCCTCAACCGCCTGCAGGGCGCGCTGCTGGCCGAAGCCTTCCGTCTTGTCGGCGAAGGCTATGTCAGTCCCGAAGACCTCGACCATACGGTGAAGAACGGCCTTGGCCTGCGCTGGTCCTTCCTCGGGCCGTTCGAGACCATCGAGCTGAACGCCCCGGGCGGCATTCCCGACTATTGCGCGCGCTACACCGGCTTCTACAAAAGGCTCGCCGCCGACCCGGCCAAACCCGCCGTCTACGACAGCCCCAACGCCGACCGCGTCGTCGCAGCCTGGCCGCACCAGCCGACGCCCGAGCGCATCGCCAGCCTGACCGCGGACCGCAACGAACGCCTCGCCGCGCTTGCAGCCCACAAGCGGTCGCTCGCCGCGAAATCCTGACCCTTGCCTAACAACGGAGAGCCGCAATGAGCCGGAAAGTCATCATCACCTGCGCCGTCACCGGCGCGATTCACACGCCGTCGATGTCGAAGGCGCTGCCGGTCACGCCGGAGGAAATCGCCGACGCCGCCGTCGGCGCGGCCGAGGCGGGCGCGGCCATCGTCCACCTGCACGCGCGCGACCCCAAGACCGGCCAGCCCGACCAGAGCCCGGAGGCGTTCGCGCCGTTCCTCAAGGTCATCAAGCAGCGCTCGAACGCCGTCATCAACCTGACGACGGGCGGCGCGCCGACCATGCGCGTCGACGAGCGCGTCAAGCCCGCCGCCGTCTTCAAGCCGGAAGTCGCCTCGCTCAACATGGGCTCGATGAACTTCGGCTTCTTCGGCATGCTCAACCGCTTCAAGAGCTTCCAGCACGATTGGGAATTGAAGCACCTGCAGAACAAGGACATCGTTTTCCGCAACACCTTCGCCGACATCGAATACGTGCTGCAGACGCTGTCGGAGACCGGCACGCGCTTCGAGTTCGAGTGCTACGACACCGCGCATCTCTACAATCTCGACTATTTCCTGCAGCGCGGTCTGGTGAAGGCGCCGTTGTTCGTGCAGACGGTTTTCGGCCTGCAGGGCGGCATCGGTTCGCATCCCGACGACGTCATGCACATGAAGCGCACCGCTGACCGCTTGTTCGGCAAGCAATACGAATGGTCGGTGCTCGGCGCGGGCCGCAACCAATTGCCGATCGCGGCAATGGCCGCGGCCATGGGCGGCCATGTCCGCGTTGGGCTTGAGGATTCGCTCTGGGCCGGTCCGGGCAAGCTGGCGGAATCGAACGCCCAGCAGGTGACGCTCGCCCGCCGCATCATCGAAGGCCTCGGCCTCGAGATCGCCACGCCCGACGAGGCGCGCGAAATCCTCGCGCTCAAGGGCGGCGACAAGCTCGAAGTCTGACGCTCAGTTTCGCGCGAAGAATTCCAGCACGGCGGCGTTGAACGCCGCCGTGTTGTCCCAGTTGAGCAGGTGCCGCGCGCCGGGAATGTCCGCCAGCTCGGCGTTTGGCATGGCGGCGGCGAGCGCTTCGGCGACGCTGCGGAACGCCGGCTGCGTCGCCCCGCCAACCGCGATCAGGGTCGGGGCGTGCACCGCCTGCGCGGCGGCGCGGGCATAGGGCGTTCGCCCTTCCGAAATCTGCCCGAGCAGGGTGAGGACGTTGTCGCGGCAAATCTGCTGGCGGTCTGGCCCAAGGCTCGCCCAGCCGCCATCGCCGAGCGCATAGTCGAAGAACAATTCCAACCCGCGCTCGATTTCGCCGCGCCGCACGGCCTCGACCGCATCGGCAATCAGCGCGCCGTAATTGCCGGGCGTGAAGCCCGGCGGCAGCAGGCTGGCGTCGAGCACGCCCGCAGGCTCCGCCAGCACGAGACTGCGCACCAGCTCGGGATGGCGCTCGGCAAGCCGAAAGGCGATGTAGCCGCCGCGCGAATGGCCGATGACCCGCACCGCGCCGCGATCGAGCGCGGCGATGAAGCGCGCGACATCCGCGATATGCTCGTCGATGGAGAAGACGCCCGTCTTGCCGTCCCACGGCTGCGGCCAATAATGCCGCAGGCTGAGCGCCAGCACGCGAAACGGCGCGGCGGCGAGCGCCTCCATCTGCGGCGCCCAATAGCGCCAGTCGTTCACCGAGCCGTGGATGAGCACCAGCGGAGCGCCGCCGCCATGCTCGATGAACGGCGTTTCAAATCCGTCGTCCGCCCTTGCCGTCATGTCCGTACCGCCCTTCTGCGATGTCGACGCAGCAAAGCGCATCGCGCGGCGGGCCGCAACGGCGCAATATGCGCGGCGGACCGAGCCGCCGCGCTCAAAGCGTCAGGGTTTGGCGATGCGCCAGGCGCCGTTGAAACCGTCGCCGGTCGTATCGCCCGGCTTGGCGTCCTTCGACCAGGCATAGAGCGGCTTGCCCTTGTAGGCCCATTGCTTGCTGCCGTCGTCGCGCGTCACGACCGTCCAGTCGCCCGAGGGTTTGGCGTCGGCCGCAGCGGCGAGCGGCGGCCAGTTCTGCGCGCAGGGGCCGTTGCAATTCGATTTGCCCGGCGCGTCCTTGTCGAACGTATACAGCGTCATGCCCTTGGCGTTCGCCAGCACCTTGCCCTTGGGCGTCTCGGCGGGCGCGGCGGGCGCCGCCGTCTGGGCGAGCGCCGCGCCGCCCATCAGGCCAAGCGCCAGCAGTCCGGAAAGCATCAGTTTGGACATTGCCGTCTCCCTTCGTGGTCAACCACACAGGGAAGACGCGCGACGGCGGCCTTTTTCTCCCCGCGCCGCGAAATTATTTTCGCGGGCCGCGGGCAGGGCGGGGTTCAAAGGCCGGAGCGCATGTCGTTTTGCGCCATCATCGACGAGGAACTGGCGACGACCACCATGCGCGTCACCTCGCCGCGCAGGAAGGCCTGCAAAAAGGCGTCGTAATCGCGGAACGACACGCAGCCGTTGGAATCGCCGCGCGGCCCCAGCATGTAGGTATGGGCGAGAATGCCGTCGCGGCCGAACATCTTGCGGTTGTCGACAGGCGTCAGGCGGATGGCGCGCACGCCATGGAACAGGGCTTCGCGCATCCGCAAATTATAGACGTTGGGCGGCGTCGCGCCGCGCATGCGCAGATGCACGTTGCGCGGATCGTCCATGAATTTGCCGAGGCCGGAATGCGCCTCAAGTCGCCGCCCGTCCGGCATGATCACGACCTTGGCGGAAATGTCGTAGACGGCCGTGCGGTCGCCCGCGCCGAAGCGGCGCGACGGGGCAGGGGCGTTCCACTTGCTGATGCCGTCGTCCTGGCTTGGCGCATAGGCCAGCGACGTGCGCGGCTCCTCGTCCTTCACGCCGAAAATGCGTTCGAAAAAGCCCTTCTCCTGCGGCGCGGCGGCGACCGCCTGCGCTTTCGGCGCGCGCGCCGGCAGGCGCGGCGTCGCGCGGGCGATCGTCGTCGTCTCCGTAGTCTTTGCGCGGAACGGATTGGCGGGCGGCAGCGGCGTCTCGGGCTCGGCGACGGGTTCCGGCGCAACCGCGGCGGTCGCGGCGGCTGGGGCGAGGCTCGCCACCTGCACGGCCGGCGCGGCGGGCGCGCTGTCGGCCGGCGCGATGAATGTCGCGGCAAGGATCGCCGTTTGCGCCTGCGGCGCGGCGAAGCTGGTCGGCGCCACCGGCGCGCCGAAAATCACGTCGCGATAGGCGGCCATGTCGAGCCCGGCGTGCATGGTCCCGGCAGGCGACGCATCAGCGCTCGGGCGCTCCACGGCGGCGAACCGCTTGCCGCCGATGGCGCGTTCAAGATCGGGCGCGACGAAATTGGTTGCGTCAGAACTGACGGCCCAGGCGGCGAGCGTCAGGGCGACGCCAAACAGCCCGCGCAGCGCCAACTTGCGGCGGCCTCGGCGGCGAAGGGCGGAACGAAGGGCGATTTCGCGGCTCGCAGGGGCCCGGAACAGACTCATCGAACGCATACTCTCTCGCGGCGAACAAAACACGCCGGCGCGCGCCAAATGCGCCGCAAGCACAAAAAAACCGCGCCGCAAAACAGCAGGGCGCGAAAAGTCCGGGTTAAGCCAAAGCCGCCCGTAACTCTTTCATTTCCTTGACTACAATTTGACCGAATGTTGGTTAATTCTTTGCAAACGCGCCGCAATTCGGCGGCGAAAAAGATGCGGCCGAAAGCAGTCGGCAAAAATGCGCGCTGATGGAGGCCAGGACGGAGACGCTGCCGGGCGATCGCCGGCGCGGACGCCCGCCTCGGGCCCGCCGCCGTTCCGATGCTGTCATCGGGCTGTAGCAAAGCGCGCCTAGGGACATTTTTTCAAACAGGGCGCTGATCCGTTCGACTTTTCCGAACATCTCGCCCGACGAAATCCGTCCGCGAGGCCTGATGCTTTTCACGCACGACATTTCCGTCACCTATGCCAACGGCGTGATGGCGCTCGCCCCCACCTCGCTGTCATTCGCGCGCGGCAGTTTCGCCGTGTTGCTGGGCAGTTCGGGGGCCGGCAAATCCACCTTGCTGCGGGCGCTCAACGGGCTGGCGCGCCCCGGCGTGGGCGATGTGACCGCAGCCCCCGGCGGCTCGATCTTCGCCAGCCACCGCGCGCTGCGCGCGCATCGTCGCCGCACCGGCATGGTGTTCCAGCACCATCACCTGATCGGCCGCCTCAGCGTTCTCGAAAACGTGCTGATGGGACGGCTGGCGCATCACACGGCGCTGCGTTCGCTGCTGCCGCTCCCCAGGACGGACCGGCTGATCGCGCTCGAAGCGCTGGACCGCGTCGGGCTGGCGGACCGGGCGCTGGACCGGGCGGACCAACTCTCCGGCGGCCAGCAGCAGCGCGTCGGCATTGCCCGCGCCATGGCCCAGAAGCCTGACATCATCCTCGCCGACGAGCCGGTCGCCAGCCTTGATCCGGCGACGGCGGTTCAGGTGCTCACCGATCTGCATCGCATCTGCCGGGAAGACGGCATCACCGCAATCGTCAGCCTGCATCAGGTGGAGCTTGCCCGGCAATTCGCCGATCGCATCTGCGCGCTGGCGCGGGGGCGCGTGGTGTTTGACGGCGCGCCGGGCGCGCTGAGCCCCGCCGCCCTCAAGGCCATCTATGCCGGCGCGCCGACCGCTCCGGCTCCTGACTCTCTGGCCCTTGCCGCCGAATAAATCCGTCCTTTCCGGGAGACCATCATGCATCGCCGCCATTTCCTGCTCGCCAGCGCCGCCCTCGGCCTCTCCTCCGTCGCAGCGCCGGCGCTGGCCGACAAGGCCAACCCGGACAAGCTTCGCGTCGCGCTTCTGCCCGATGAGAACGCCTCGACGCTGATCCAGAACGCCCAGCCGCTCAAGGCCTATCTCGAACAGACCCTCGGCAAGCCGGTCGAGATCATCGTGACGACGGACTATTCCTCGATGATCGAGGCCATGCGCTTCGGCCGCATCGAGGTGGCGTATTTCGGGCCGTTCTCCTATGTGCTCGCCAAATCCAGGGCGTCTGAGATCGAGCCCTTCGCGGTGGGCGTCGAAAGGGGCAAGCCCAACTACAATTCCATCCTGATCGCCACGGCCGATGGCCCGGTCAGGACGCTGGCGGACGTCAAGGGCAAGCCCTTCGCCTTCGGCGATCAGGCCTCCACCTCCAGCCACCTCGCGCCGCGCGCGCATCTCGCCAAGGCGGGCCTGATCGGCGACAAGGATTACAAGGTCGTGCATCTTGGCAAGCATGACGCCGTGGCGCGCGCCGTGGCGGCGGGGCAGGCGCCCGCCGGCGCGCTGTCGGAGCCGATTTATCGCCAGCTCATCGCGACCGGCAAGATCGACTCCGGCAAGCTGGTGCAGATCGGGCTGTCGGACGCCATTCCCAACTACCCGATGACGGTTCAGGGCTACCTGAAGCCCGAATTGAAGGCGGCGATCCGCAACGCCTTCCTCAACCTCAAGGATCCCGTCATCCTGAAGCTCTTCCGCGTCGACGGCCTCGCGCCCGCCACCGACAAGGATTACGACGTGCTGCGCGACATGGCCAAGATCCTGAACCTCGACATCGCCAAGCTCGGCTGATCCCATGGCGCAGGCTCAAGTCTTTGAAGCCACGCTGCTGCGCGAGCGTCAGGCGGCGCGGCGGGGAACGCTGCTTCTGGCGGGGGTGCTGGTTGTCGTGGTCGGCGCGCTGGCCTCCACCGGCTTTTTCGACCTGCAGCGCTTCATCGAGGCGGGGCCGGCGTTCAGGCAGCTCGCCGCCGAGATGATCCCGCCGGATTTCTCGCGCTGGCAGAGCTGGCTGCGTCCGCTCGCCGATACGCTGGCGATGTCGATCGCCGGCACGGCGCTGGCGGTCGTGCTGTCGCTGCCGCTGGCGTTGCTGGCCGCGCCCAATACCAGCCCCAACCGGAGCGTGGCCTTTGCCGTGCGAACCCTGTTCGCCCTGCTGCGCTCGGTGCCGGAAATCATCCTCGGGGTGCTGTTCGTGGCGGCGGTGGGCTTCGGCGCGCTGCCGGGCGTGCTGGCGCTGGCGCTGCATTCGGTCGGCATGGTCGGCAAGTTCTACGCCGAGGCCATCGAGCATGTCGATCCCAAGCCGCTGGAAGCGGCGCGGGCGGCCGGAGCTGCGCCGATGCAGGTGATCACCCATGCGGTGCTGCCGCAGGTTCTGCCGCAGCTCGCCGACGTGACGATCTACCGCTGGGAATATCATTTCCGCGCCTCCGCCGTGCTCGGCATTGTCGGGGCGGGCGGCATCGGCTTCGAACTGATGGCCGCGCTGCGCCTGCTCAATTACGATCAGGTCTCGGCCATCCTTCTCGCCATCCTGCTGTGCGTGGTCGTTGTCGATTCCATCGGCGCATGGCTGCGCAAATCCCTGAAGTAACGCCGAAGGCCCTGAAGCAATCCGATGACCGATCTTCCCCTTGTCGTGCTGACCAACCGCACGTTTGACGATACGCGCGCGCTGTTTTCGGGTCGCGCCCGCCTCATCGCCAACACGCTCGACGCGCCGTGGCCAGCGGAGGAATTGCTGGCCCATGCGCGCGCCGCCGATGCGCTGATGGCTTTCATGCCCGACCGCATCGACGCCGCGTTCCTCGACGCCTGTCCGCGCCTGCGCGTGATCGGGGCCGCACTCAAGGGGTATGACAACATCGACGTCGAGGCGGCGCGCGCGCGCGGCGTCGCCGTCACCATCGTGCCGGATCTGCTGACGCGGCCGACGGCGGAACTCGCCGTAGGGCTGACCATCGCGCTGGGGCGGCACATCCTCGCCGGCGACGCCGCCATCCGCCGCGCCGGGTTCAACGGCTGGCGGCCCGAATTTTACGGGCTTGGCCTTGCCGGCTCGACCATCGGCATTCTTGGTTATGGCAAGGTAGGGCAGGCGATCGCGCGCTGCCTCTCGGGCTTCGGTTGCCGGGTGTTGGCCAGCGACGAATATTGGGCGCCCGCCGTGCCGGAGGATGCCGAGCGGGTGACAGCGGAGGCGCTGGCGAGTGCGGCGGATATCGTCATCCTCGGCATGCCGCTGACCCCGACGACGCTGGGCATGGTCGACGCCGACTTCCTGCGCTCGATGAAACCGGGCGCGCTGCTGGTCAATCCGGCGCGCGGCTCGCTGGTGGATGAGTCCGCCGTGGCCGATGCGCTCGAAAGCGGCCATCTGGCCGGCTACGCCGCCGACGTCTTCGAGTGCGAGGACTGGGCGCGCGCCGATCGCCCGCGCCGGATCGAGCCGCGCCTGCTCGCCATGCCGACACGCACGGTCCTCACGCCGCATATCGGCTCGGCCGTGGTGGAAGCGCGCCGGGCCATCGAACATTCCGCCGCCGACAGCATCCTGCGCGTTCTGGCGGGCGAGCGGCCGGAAACGGCCCTGGCCTGACGGGAAAGGCGAAATCGCGATCGCTGGGATCGCCAATATCGCGCTTGAGCCAAAATCATCAGTTTGGAAAGAAGGCCAACCACGCGCGGGCGGATGGTTCGTCGAACGCTACTCGCCGCGACCGTTTGAACGTTGGGTTCACGGGTTCAACGGGAAGCGCGGAATGAGGATGTACGATCCGGCAGAAAAGGAATTTTGGCTTGGCAGTTTGGCCGGGCATCAAATCTACGTCGAAGAAACGTCGTGGCACTCCGAAGGCGGCGAAGAAAAGTCGGCCGGGGGCTTCTACCGTTGGTCGAAGCGATACAAGGAATTGACGTTGAAAGGGCCGTACACGGCCGAAAAGCTGCTTATCAAAGTCGAACCACGGCGCGCGTTCGCGACGAAGGAATATAGCTGGCCTGCCGGGCGCGTGACGCACCTGACGCCCGTATAAGCCCATTCCGACTACCTGATTTTCGGTGGTAGATCGTTAGTAGATTTTTCGATTTTGAAGGGAAGCCGCAACGAGCTTGTGGCGGAAGGGGTGTCCGTCGATTATAGATCAGTAACTGTCGGAACAATATATGGAATTAAAATTGTAAAACGCGCGAACCCCAGCACCACCCCCAGCTCTGTTTCGCGCGCCTACATAGCGCTGTAGCAACGCCAGGTTTGATTTTTTGCCATCGGAGGTGAGGGGCAGTCCGGCATACAGCTGCGCCGTCAGGACGCTTCGGCGTTTACGGCGCGAATGACCCTCTCGATCGCTGCAATCCAAGCCGTTTGGTGCTTCGGCAAAAGTTGCTCGATTCTTGGCGGCGAGCGACCGTTGACAGCGACATACCGGTTATTTGTTTTCGGCTCGTCAATTACGGTGCCGCCAACCAACCTGGCCAGTTCCTCGAAATAGGGCCGCCAAATATGATCCGGGAGCTTCCATGCAGCCGGTTTCGACCAGAAGCTGCCGCTTTTTTCGATATAGCCGAAGTTGAGCGGTTTATCCCAGTCCGGCACGTCCACTTTCAAGTTGAGGCTGGCCAGGAATTCGGGACGAACGCCAAGCGGTTCCAGCGCCGAAAGGAACGATTGGATGGCCGCGGGCAGCGAAGGATTGCGCTGTGCAAGCGCTCCCATAAAGCTGGCAGAACTGATCGACTGCGGCTCTTGCTGCACAGCATCCGGAATCGGCTGAACGGTTACCGCGCCGTCTTCGATGCGCACGATCCCGCGCTCGATCATGACTGTCCTTGCCAATGTATTGGGAACCACCAGGATGTCCCCATCCGGGCTTTTCCACGTGGCCATCTCGACGAGGGCAAAGGTAAAATGTGCACCAGCATGGCGCTGCAATAAATCGCTGAGCGCCTCCGTCTCGGACCTGATGCCGTCTCCGACAACCAGCACAACGACTCGCCCGCGCTTCAGGTTCGCCGCGACCGCGTCGGTGAATTCGGATTCCTCCAATGCGTCGGGGCGATCCTTGAACAGGTCGTACAATTGCCCGGGCGCCTGCTGGCTTCGGGCAATCGCCGCCTCAAAGGCTTCGTATTTCATGTGGCTGAGCGCGGCGATGTAGTCCAACGCTTGCGCCACCACCTCCCGACGCATCTGGCTGTTGCGCCACAGCTTGGTTTCGACCAGAACAATGTCGCCTTCCGCGGTGACGAAGAGATTGTCGATAAAGCCATGCCCGCACGGCACTTCTCGGGCCACCGCCACCAGATCTCCGAAAACCGGCTCGATGTCTGTTATCGGTAGGATAGCGGGGTGGTCATGGATCAACGTCTGTAGCCAGCCCTCATCGTGCGTCCCATTGCCGAGGCGGATTCGCTGAATTTCCTTTCGGCTGTTGTCTGGCCTGATCAGGATCGGAATGGCTCGAGAAATTCCCATAACGCTGTTGTTTCCTTCGGTCGCCACGTTCGCGGCCAAGCTTAGCCGGCCAGCAGGATGGCTACAACCTGACGATGCAGGCGGCGAGCGACGATTGCAGCACGTCACTTGACGAATTTGCCATCAGCGACGGGCTGCGCCAGCAATTTGGCGACATTGTCGCGCGTCCAGAGTTTTCCTGTTGCGCTGCGGATCTGGCGCTCGTTCAGGCTGTCGGCAATTGCATGATGGCTGGCGCCATCCTCCAGCAGCTTGCGCGCTTCGGCAAAAGCGCCTTCGACGCGTTGGGCCTTGTTCGCGCGCCACTCGGACTGCCGTTTGCGCCAGGCGACGAAATGGGCGTCAGGCTCGAATAACTGACCGTCCATCATGATCGGGTCAGGGGTGACCGGGCAGACGTCGAGGCCCGCATTCCGGGCCCAATGGTCCATGGCGTGATGGCTGCGCCAGCCCTGGACAAAGGAGAAATCGACGAAGAGCAGGACGGCGTCATTGTCGCGGCAAATCTGCCCGGCTTCCGCCAATGGCTCGCGAATGTATTCGCTGCCGCGGTCGGGCGCGATCTCGAGAAACACCTTCTCGGCGATGAGGTCGTATTGGTTTTCCGCCGCATGGCGCCGGATGGCGTCGCGCTGGTAGCGGATCGTCCGGCTGGCCCGCGCCGCCGCGTCGATGTCCTCCGGCAGGGCGGTGAAGCCGGCCCAGGGGACTGGCAACGTCCAGTAAAAGCCGACAGCCTTCCGACACCCCATGGCAATCCTCCAATCCGGCGGTTCGGAAAATCCCGACGGTTCCGCCGCGGCGCTGCCCCACTGCTAGGCATGAGGGAATGAAAGCAGGGGAGATGACAATGATCCAGCCCAAGTCGACGAGCCTCCTTCTCGCAGAAGTCGAAGCCGCGGTGCTTGCCGCAGGCGACCTGATCCGGACGGAATTCCATCGGCCCGAAGGCCCGCGTGTCGTGCGCGGCAAGGCGCTGGTTGACGTCGAGGTCGAGGAGTTCCTCAAGCATCGCCTCCTGGCGGCGCATCCCGCCGGTTGGCTTGGCGAGGAAACGGAAGGCCGCAGCGCCGTCGACGAGGATATCTGGATCGTCGATCCGCAGGACGGCACCGACGACTTCCTCAAGGGGCGCCGCGGTTCGGCGATCTCGGTGGCGTTGCTGTCAGGCGGGCAATACGTGCTCGGAATCGTCTGCGCGCCGCTTGCTCCAGATGACGGCGGCGACCTCATCTCGTGGGCGGCAGGAGGCAGCGTCAGGCGCAACGGACGTGCCGTTGAAGCGGCCGCAGGCCTGACGCCGCAGGTCGTGGCGATGAACGCCAACGCCGCCGATTATGCCTCCAGCCATGCCGAGGCTTTCGGCAAGTTGCGTGTTCGAGCCATGCCGAGCCCGGCCTATCGGCTGGCGCTGGCGGCTGCGGGCGAGGTCGATGCGGCGGTCAGCCTGACGTGCGGTTTGGAGCCTTGGGACATCGCCGGAGGGCAGGCCTTGCTCGTCGGCGCGGGCTTCGACCTGGTCGATCGCCACGGCCGGCCAATTGCGCCCGGTTCGGGCGCGAACGGTTGCATCGGCGGCCGTCCGGAACTCATCGCAGGCCTCGTTCGCGGCCTGCGCGTGCAGGGCAGGGCGGAGCCCCGGCGGCCTGCGCAGCCGGCGCGCCGCATCGCCGACGCGGCGGCGCTGTCGCGCGCGCAAGGGTGCCTCATCGGACAGCTTGCCGGCGACGCGCTCGGCTCTGCCGTCGAATTTGAGACAGCCGCAGCGATTGCACGGCGGCATCCGCGGGGCGTCACGTTGCTGGCCGACGGCGGCACGTTCAATTTGATTGCCGGTCAACCCACCGATGACAGTGAAATGGCGCTGGCCTTGGCCCGCAGCCTGGTCGCGCGCGGCGAATTCGACGCCGCTGATGTCGGCAGGGCTTATGTCCGCTGGCGGAACTCGCAACCCTTCGACATCGGCGGCACGACCAGCGCCGGGATTGCCGCGATCGCGGCTGGCCGTCGGGCGGAGTCCGATAGCCAGGCCAACGGCGCGCTGATGCGTGTCAGCCCGATCGGCCTGTTCGCTGCAGGCGACCCGGCGTTGGCGGCACGGCTTGGCGCGGAAGATGCCCGGCTCACCCATCCGCATGCCATCTGTCAGGCGGCAAGCGCCGCCTTTGCGGCCGGCATCGCGGCGGGGGTTGCCGGCGCCGACGCCAGGGCGATGTGGACGGCCGCCCATGACCATGCCGGCGACGGCGAAGGCGCGCAGGCGATCCGGCAGCGGCTCGTCGCCGCGCTCAAAGTTGGGCCGGAGGAGTTCGGCCATCAGATGGGCTGGGTGCTGATCGCCTTCCAGAACGCCTTCCATTGGCTGATGCAGGGCGCGCCGTTGAGCGCCGCCGTCTCAGTCACGGTTGCCCGAGGCGGCGACACCGACACCAATGCGGCGATTTGCGGCGCGCTCATTGGCGCGCTGCAGGGCCGCGATGCGGCGCCGCTGCAATGGCGCAACGCCATCCTGACCTGCCGGCCGGCGCCCGCACCCGGCGTCATTCACCCGCGCCCGAAGGAGTACTGGCCCGACGACGCGCTGGATCTCGCCGAAGCGCTGCTTGCGGCGCGCGCAGCCGCGTGAGGCGCAACCTTCACCCTGCCGCATACGCTCGCCGAGAAGTGAAGGCGATCTGTGCGAACCGCGGACATGCCTGCAAACGGAGTGACCGATGATCAAGATTGCACGCGCCGACCTGTACGGCGCCGTGATGCTCCACGCCTCGCAAAGCGTGCTGCTATGCCGACTGGCCGATGAGTTCGGCGGCGAAGTCTGGACTTTTCCGAAAGCACAGCCGAGGCCCGACGAAAGCCCGGCGGAGACCGCCGTGCGCGCCGCCCTGGAGGGAACGGGCTATCCGGCCGAGATCCTCGAAGTCGTTCCGGGAGCTTTTCCCGACTCGACATCGCTGGCGGCATTCTACGTCGTCGGTCGCGCGCCCGGCGAACGCAAACGCGCGGGGAGTGTGTTTCGGCGTGCAATTTTGGCTCTGACGCAAAGTTGATGCAGTTTTGTGTCA
>ERZ1645192.566-NODE-566-length-30916-cov-12.101811_pt1 | contig 30916 bp, 28 predicted proteins | sample MGYA00575354_ERZ1645192 | MGnify/ENA primary metagenome ERZ1645192 (study PRJEB40844, sample SAMN11349763) | freshwater sediment metagenome | isolation source: river sediment | host: Sediment | place: India: Faizupur Khadar , New Delhi | collected 2017-02-21 ... | reverse complement strand
TCCCACGGGTTCTGCAGGGTCTGCTTGAGGCCGAGCGAGATGCGGCGCTTGACCGGATCGACTTCCAGCACCTGGACGTCGACTTCCTGGCTCGTCGCGACGATCTTGCCGGGATGGACGTTCTTCTTCGTCCACGACATTTCCGAAACGTGGATGAGGCCTTCGATGCCCGGCTCGAGCTCGACGAATGCGCCGTAGTCGGTGATGTTGGTGACGCGGCCATGGAAGCGCGCCTCAACCGGATACTTGGCCTCGATGCCCTGCCACGGATCGTCGAGCAGCTGCTTCATGCCGAGCGAGATGCGGTGCGTGTCGTGGTTGATCTTGATGATCTTGACGCGAACCATCTGGCCGATGGTGAGCACTTCGGTCGGGTGGTTGACGCGGCGCCAGGCGATGTCGGTGACATGCAGCAGGCCGTCGATGCCGCCGAGGTCGACGAACGCGCCGTAGTCGGTGATGTTCTTGACCATGCCCTCGATGATCTGGCCTTCCTCGAGGTTGGCGACGATCTCGTGGCGCTGCTCGGCGCGGCTCTCTTCAAGCACGGTGCGGCGCGAGACAACGATGTTGCCGCGGCGGCGATCCATCTTGAGGATCTCGAAGGGCTGCGGAACGCCCATGAGCGGGGTGACGTCGCGGATCGGACGGATGTCGACCTGCGAGCGCGGCAGGAAGGCGACGGCGCCGTCGAGGTCGACCGTGAAGCCGCCCTTGACCTGGTTGAAGATGACGCCTTCGACCTTTTCCTTGGCCTCGAAGGCCTTCTCGAGCTTGACCCAGCTCTCTTCGCGGCGCGCCTTGTCGCGCGAAATGACGGCTTCGCCCAGTGCGTTCTCGACGCGCTCGAGATAGACCTCGACCTCGTCGCCGACGTTCAGCGAACCTTCGCGGCCGGGGCCGGTGAATTCCTTGAGCGCCACGCGGCCTTCCGTCTTCAGACCGATGTCGATGACGGCGACGTCCTTCTCGATGGCGACGACCTTACCCTTGACGACGGAGCCCTCGAAGGCTTCGCTCTGGCCGTAGCTCTCGTCGAGAAGCGCGGCGAAATCCTCGCGCGACGGCGCGTAGGTGTTAGCAGACGTCATATGATCTCCTGAAATGCCCCGGTTGGGCGGCGCCGGACTTGGGTTCGTGTTGGCGAAAAGCCCCTTTCCACCGACGCGCGTCTTGAATTTCGACGCGCCACCGCTTGGCGACAAGCGGGCCGGCGCGGGCCGGCGGGCGGGAGCTATGGCGAAGCGCCCCGAGGCCAAAACCGCGGAGCGAACCGGCGGCTCATAGCACCGCGCGGCGCTTTTCACAAGCGGCGGCCGCGGAAATTGCGCCTTGCGCCGGCGCGTTTTGCGAACGTTTCCAGACTGACGCCAATGTGTTGACCCGAACGGGAGCCGAGCGCTTGTTGGTCGTCAATTCAAACTTCGCCAACGGGACGCAACATGATGACGACTTTTCGCACTGCCCTGTCGACGCTCGCCCTGCTCGCGGCGGCTTCTCCCGCCCTGGCGGGCGACGCGAGCGAAGGCGCGCCGGTCTTCCGCGAGATCGAGACCTACAATCTGTTCGGCTTCACGCAGGGCGCCGACATCGGCGCGGAAGGCGAAAAGGAACTCGCCGTCACCAACGAGGCGGCGCTGGGCAAGCGGCAGGGACGCTATCAATATTACAGCTCCAAGATCGAGCTCGAATATGTGCCGACGCAATTCATGAAGGTCGCGGTCGGCGCGCGCGGCACCTACCATTCCATCGCCAATGTGCCGGGCGTCGACAATCGCGAGTCCGCCGGCTTCGGCGGCCTGTTCGCCGAGGTGAAATACCTGCTGATCGAGCGCGCGCCCGCGCAGCCCTTCGCCCTGTCGGCGCTGATCGAGCCGGCCTGGTCGCGCATCGGCGGCGAAGGCGGCCGCGAGCGCGCTTTCGAGCTCGAAACCAAGCTGATGGGCGATGTCGAGCTCGTCCCCAACCGGCTCTATGCCGCCGCCAACATCGTCTACGAGCCCGAAGCGGTGCGCGATCCCGGCGCGCGCGGCTATGCGCGCGAGGCCACGCTCGGCTTCACCGGCGCGCTGACCTACCGCGCCCTGCCGAGCCTGTCGCTCGGCGGCGAAGTCGGCCTCTACCGCGCCTACGACAGCTATCTGTTCTCGAAATATGTCGGCCAGGCGCTCTATGTCGGCCCGACGGCGCATGTGCAGACGAGCAAGAAGACCTATGTGTCGTTTGCCTGGGGGGCGCAGGTCGCCGGCTCCGCGCATGACGCGCCGGGGCGTCTCGACCTCGACCATTTCCCGCGCCACCGCGCCCGCCTCAAGGTCGGCGTCGAATTCTGATCCATCCTCGCTTGAAGGAGCCTCCCATGCGCCTTGCGCCGCTGTTTTCCCTCGCCCTCATCGCCTCGGCCGCAACCTTCGCGCCGGCCTTCGCCGCCGAATATGGGCTGACGATCAAGAACCATCGCTTCCAACCGGCGGAATTGCGCGTGCCCGCCAATACGCCGTTCACGCTGCGCGTCGACAACGCCGATCCGACGCCGGAGGAATTCGAGAGCAAGAGCCTGCGCGTCGAGAAAGTGATTGCCGGCAACAGCTCGGGGACGTTCCAGATGCGGGCGCTGAAGCCGGGACGCTACACGTTTTTCGGCGAATTCAACGAAGCCACGGCGCAGGGCGCGCTCATCGCCGAGTAAGGGCGCCCTCGACGATGGCCAGCGCGGCGGCGAAAGCCGCCGCGATGTCCAGTTGCGTCGTGTCGAGCGTCTCGGCGTCCGCCGCCGCGACGAGCGGGGCGACGTCGCGGGCGGCGTCGCGCGCGTCGCGCTTGCGGATATCGGCCAGCACGTCGGCGTAATCGACCGCCTCGCCGCGCCCCTGCAATTCCAGCGTGCGGCGCTGCGCGCGCGCCTCGGGGCTCGCCGTGACGAAAATCTTCACGTCCGCATCCGGGCAGATCACTGTGCCGATGTCGCGGCCGTCGAGCACCGCGCCTTTCAGATCATGGGCGAAGGCGCGCTGCGCCGCGACCAGCGCGGCGCGCACCTGCGGCACGGCGGCGACCAGCGAGGCCGCCTCGCCCATTTCCTTGCCGCGCAGGCGGTTCTCGTCGATGTCGCCCAGCGCCAGCGCGCGCGCGGCGGCCTCGGCGGCGGCGGGATCGGTCAGGCTCTCGCCGCGATCCATCACGGCGCGGCCGACGGCGCGATAGAGCGAGCCGGTGTCGAGATAGGGCAGGCCGAAATGCGCCGCCAGCCGGCGGGCGATCGTGCCCTTGCCCGAGGCCGCCGGGCCGTCGATGGCGATGATCATGCGAAACGCGCTCCCAGGCGCTCCATCAATGGCCGGAAAGTCGGGAAACTGGTGGCGATCATGCTCTCGTCGTCGACCGCCACGGCATGGCTGGCGGCGAGACCCATGACGAGGAAGCTCATGGCGATGCGATGGTCGAGATGCGTCTCGACCATGCCGCCGCCGCGCACGAGGCCGCCGCGCACGATCAGGTCGTCGCCCTCGATGGCGTGATCGACGCCATTGACGGCAAGGCCGGCGGCGACCGCCGCGAGCCGGTCGGATTCCTTCACCCGCAATTCGTGCAGGCCGCGCATGCGCGTCTCGCCCTCGGCGAAAGCGGCGGCAACCGCAAGGATCGGATATTCGTCGATCATCGCCGGGGCGCGGTCGGCCGGCACGTCGACGCCCGTGAGCCGCGAGGCGCGCACGCGCAAGTCGGCGACCTCCTCGCCGCCCTCGACGCGGCGGTTGAGGATTTCGATGTCGGCGCCCATGTCCAGCAGCGTCGTCAGCAGCCCCGTGCGCAGCGGATTGGTCATCATGCCTTCGATGACGATGTCGGACCCCGGCACGATGAGCGCGGCGACCAGCGGAAAGGCGGCGGACGAAGGATCCGCCGGCACGATCACCGGAGCCGGGCGCAATTCGGGACGCCCCTCCAGCACGATCTTGCGGCCCGCCGCGCCATGCGGCTCGACATGGATCGCCGCGCCGAAATGCGCGAACATCTTCTCGGTGTGGTCGCGGCTCGCCTCGGTCTCGATCAGGGTCGTGCGGCCGGGGGAGTTGAGGCCGGCGAGCAGCACGGCCGACTTGATCTGCGCCGAGGCCACCGGCGTGCGGTATTCGATCGGCGTCGGCGCGCCGGTTCCCTTCAGCACGATCGGGCAGCGGCCGCCCTCGGCCTGCGACAGGACTTCCGCGCCCATCAGCGTCAGCGGGTCGAGGATGCGGCGCATCGGGCGCTTGCGCAGCGAGGCGTCGCCATCGAAGGTCGCGGTGACGTCGTGGCCGGCGACAACGCCCATCATCAGGCGCGAGCCGGTGCCGGCGTTGCCGAAATCGAGCGTCTCGCGCGGCTGCAGCAGCGCGCCGAGGCCCATGCCGTCGACGCTCCAGCGACCCTCGTCATGGCGTTCGATGCGCGCGCCGAGCGCGCGGCAGGCGGCGCCCGTGCGCAGCACGTCGTCGCCTTCGAGCAGGCCCTCGATCTCGGTGCGGCCGACGCAGAGCAGGCCGAGAATGAAGGCGCGGTGCGAAATCGACTTGTCGCCCGGCGGCTTCAGGCTGCCGGAGAGCGGGCCGCTACGGCCGGCGGATAGCGGGCGGCGCGGGGAATCGGAATGGCTCGACACGAATGCGCCCCTTCGGCTTCTGGCTCAGGCAATTCGACGTGCTGGTAGCATGGCGGCTCGGCGGCTGTCATTATATCCGCGCAGGCTTGCGCAACTTCCATTTGACAGGGGCGCTCGGCATCACTAACCCGAGCGCCCAAGTTTCCACGACAGCCCGACGTTTCGGGCGCAGCTCGCAGGGATTTTGAACAGTGGCGAAACCCGAACTCGGCAACAAGCGGCAGTGCCAGCACTGCGCCACGAAATTCTTCGATTTCAACAAATCTCCGATACTGTGCCCGAAGTGCGGGGCGACCTTCGTCGCCGCGCCGACGCGCGCCGCAGCGGCCCGCGCCGCGGTGGCCGACGATGACGAGGCCGAACTCGAGACCGGCGCCGAACTGGTGTCGCTGGAGGACGCCGACGCCGAGGAAAAGGCGGTCGAGGCCGTCGAGGACGTCGAGATCGAGGACGAAGGCGGCGACGAGGACGACACCTTCCTCGAGGAAGAGGAAGGCGACGACGACGATGTCGCCGGCCTGATCGACGGCGACCTCAAGGACGACGAAGAGGGCTGAGGCCAAGCCTTTCCACACCTCCCGCGAACGACAGACGGTTTTTTCACAAACGGGCTTGTCGAGGCGGAAGGTTGAGGCTATACACCCGCCACGCCGCCGGACACGTTCGGCGGCGAAAGTTCCGGAAGACCTCCCAACACGGTCCGACGGGGCAGAAGACGAAGAAAAGTGGGGCCATAGCTCAGTTGGGAGAGCGCTTCAATGGCATTGAAGAGGTCGTCGGTTCGATTCCGTCTGGCTCCACCATTCTTCCTGATCTGCATCACAGAAAAATGACCTGAACACGCCGCGCCGCAAGCGCGGCGTTTCGCGTTTCGCGCCTCTGGACAATCCGCCGCATTGGGCCGAGATTCGGCGCAAGGCCGCGCGGCCAAAAAACAACAAAAGATCCGGAGGAGTAGCGATGGACTGGACGAAGAAACCCTTGCCGGCCATGCGGCTCGAATCGCGTTTCGGCGACCGGGTCGTTCCCGCTTTCTCCGACAGGCCGAAAAGCGTCTGGCAGATGGTCGAGCAGGCCGCGACGCGCAACCCGACCGGCGAGGCGCTGGTGAGCGGCGAGCGGCGGCTGACCTGGCGCGAGACGAAGCGCGCCGCCGCGCGCGTCGCCGGCGGCTTCGAAGCGCTCGGCGTCGAGCCCGGAGACCGAATCGCGCTGCTCGTCGGCAACCGAATCGAATTCGTCCTCGCCGTCTTCGCCTGCGCCCAGCTCGGCGCGGTCGCCGTGCCAATGAGCACGCGGCTGCAGAAGCCGGAAATCGCCCATGTCCTCAATGATTGCGACGCGCGGCTGCTGATCCACGACGAGACGCTGGCCGACCGCATCCCCGAGGCCGACGCCATTCCCAGCGTCGAGGGCCGCATCATGGTGAACGGACGCGGCGACGCCATTCCCTTCGAGACGATCCAGTCGGCCTCCTCGCGCCGGCAGCCGACGCCGGTCGACGAGCAGGACATTGCGATGCTGCTCTACACGTCCGGCACGACGGGCAAGCCGAAGGGGGCGATGCTCGCCCATTGCAACATCGTGCATTCGGCCATGGTGTTCGAAATCACCATGGGGATGACGCATGCCGACCGCTCGGTCGCCGTCGTGCCGCTCGCCCATGTCACCGGCGTCATCGCCAATATCGCCCTGATGGCGCGCGTCGCCGGCGCGCTGATCATCGCGCCGGAATTCAAGGCGGCGGATTATCTCGCGCTGGTCGCGCGCGAGAAGGCGACGCAGACCGTCATGGTGCCGGCCATGTACAACCTCTGCCTGCTGCAGGCGGATTTTTCCTCGCACGACCTGTCGTCCTGGCGCATCGGCGGCTATGGCGGCGCGCCGATGCCGGAGGCGACGATCGCAAGGCTGGCGCGCGAGCTGCCCGGCCTGCAGCTGATCAACGCCTATGGCGCGACCGAGACGACCTCGCCCTCGACGCTGCTGCCGGCGCCCTATGCGGCGACGCATTCCGACAGCGTCGGCCTCGCCTGCCCCGGCGCGCGCATCCTCGCCATGGACGACGAGGGCTGCGAATGCGGGGCCGGCGAGGTCGGCGAAATCTGGATCCAAAGCGCGTCGGTCGTCAAAGGCTATTGGAACAACCGCAAGGCGACGGCCGAGGCTTTCGTCGGCGGCTTCTGGCGCTCGGGCGATCTCGGCTCGGTCGACGCGCAGGGCTTCGTGCGCGTCTTCGACCGCAAGAAGGACATGATCAACCGCGCCGGGCTGAAGATCTATTCGGCCGAGGTCGAATCGGCGCTGGCCGGCCATCCCGACGTGATGGAAAGCGCGGTCGTCGCCAAGCCCTGCCCGGTGCTGGGCGAGCGCGTGCACGCCTTCGTCACGCCGCGGCGCGCCGGCGTCGACGTGGAAGCGCTGCGCGCCTGGTGCGCCGAGCGGCTGTCCGACTACAAGGTGCCGGAGACGATCACGCTCTTGCCGGAGCCGCTGCCGCGCAACGCCAACGGCAAGGTGCTGAAGCGCAGCCTGCGCGAGCAGCTCGCCGCGGCGCCCGAGCCGGGGGCGCAGCCGCCCTCCTCGTGACTCAGGCGCGCAGCTCGTCGAGCGCGCGCCGGACCTCGGCGCGGCCCTGTTCGGAGAGCGGGCGCTGCGGCGGGAGCGGCGCGCCGACGTCATAGCCCTGAATCTCCAGACCGCCCTTGATGCAGGCGGCGAGATTGTATTTGGCGAAGGCCTGGTTGAGCCGCCACAGCTTGCGCTGCAGCGCCATCGCCGCGTCCCATTGCTTGGCCCGGCACAGGTCGTAAAGCTGCACGCTTTCGCGCGGGGCGAGGCAGGCGGGCCCCGCCATCCAGCCCTTGCCGCCGATCAGCATGACGGCGGTCGGAATATGCGCCGAGGCGGCGAAGATCTCGATGCCGTCGCCGACGCGCTGCATGATGCTGAGCAGCCGGCCGGTGTTGGACGAGGCGTCCTTGAGATAGCGGATGTTTTCGATCTTCGCGAGGCGTTCAATCACCGGCAGGCTGAGGTCCGAGCGCTGGAAATTCGGATTGGTGTAGAGCGTCACCGGCAGGTCGGCCGCCGCGGCGATCGCGGCGAAATAATCGTGCACGCCGTCGTCGTCGATGGGGAAATAGGCTTCCAGCACCGCGAGAATGCCGTCAGCCCCCAGCCTTGCGAATTCTTTCGCCTGCGCCACGGCGTCGGCGATCGTCGTCGCCGCGACGCCGGCGATCACCGGCGCGCGACCGGCCGCCGCCTCGACCACGACTTCGATGACGCGGCGCTTCTGCGCGAAGGAGAGATAGGCGAATTCGCCGGTCGAGCCGAGCGGCGCGAGCCCATGCACGCCGGCCTTGATCAGGTCGTCGCACAGGCGGGCGAGCACGCCGTCCCTGATCCTGCCGTCGTCATCGACGGGCGAAACGAGATAGGGAAAAACGCCGTGGAAATCCGCTTTCGCCATGGCCGCCGCTCCTCGCCAGCTTTGCGGGCATGGTGTCAGCTTCGCCGGCCGGAGGCAAAGGCTAAGGCATGAACGCCAGCCGGCGCGGCTCGCCCTTCTGCATCTTGCGCACGGCGGACGAGCAGACGACCGTTCCGTGATTGGCGAAGGCCTCGTGGTTCTTCTCGATGTCGTCGAGTTCGTAGAGGTAATTGACCATCAGGCCGGCTGATTCGCGCAGGCCCTTGGCCGAGACGTCGCCGGCCCAGTTGATGCGCTCAAGCCGCGCGCCATTGCCGAGATGGAAGCGCGCGACGGGATCGACAGGGCGGCCGCCGCGCGATTTCGCCTCAAGGAAGTAATGGGCGGCGAGCGGCTCCAGCACGCGGCGGCGGCGCCTGGCCTCATCGGCGTCGTCGAGCCAGCCGGGCGCGTCGAGGCCTTCGAGCAAGGGTCGGTCCTCGTCGGCGACGGGCAGGTTTTGCGCGCTCTTCAGCCAGGACATGAAGCCGGGAACCGGAGACAGGGTGACGAAGGTTTCGAGCTTGGGCAATTCGCGGCGCAATTCCTCGACGACCTGCTTGATCAGGAAATTGCCGAAAGAAATGCCGGCGAGGCCGCGCTGGCAGTTGGAGATCGAATAGAACACCGCCGCGCGCGCCTTGCGGGCGGGCAGGATGTCGCGGTCTTCGGCCAGCAGCGGCGCGATGGCGTTGGGGATTTCGGCGGTCAGCGCCACTTCGACGAAAATCAGCGGCTCGTCGACCAGCGCCGGATGGAAGAAGGCGTAGCAGCGCCGGTCGGCCGGATCGATGCGCCGGCGCAGGTCGTTCCAGTCGCGGATGGCGTGCACGGCCTCGTAGCGGATGATCTTTTCCAGGATCGAGGCCGGCGTCGACCAGTCGATGCGGCGCAGCACCAGAAAACCGCGGTTGAACCATGAGGCGAGCAGATGGGCGAAATCGCGGTCGACGGGCGCGACGTCGGGATTCTGCCGCGTCAGTTCGAGCAGGTCGGCGCGCATTTCGACGATGGCGCGCGTGCCGCCCGGCGCGCGGTTGAGACGGCGGAACAATTCCTGCCGGCGCGGCTCGCTGACGAAATGCAGGTCCGCCGACAGATCGTCGGAGGGCGCCGCGCGCCAGGCCTCGATGGCCTTTTCCAGCTTTTCATGATCGACGCCAAAGCGATGCGCCAGCGCCTGGAAGAAGGCGAGCCGGGCGGGGACGTCGAGCGCCTCGTAATGATCGAGCACCTCGCGCGACAGCGCCGCGCCCGAGGCCTCGCCGCGCCCCGACAGCACCGTTTCGCAGGCCTCGATCATGGCCGCCGCCTGTTCGGCGTGGTTTTCCGGCCAGGCTTTCAGCCGCAGCAGGCTGCGCCCGCGCTCGGTGATGGAGGCGAGAAGATCCGAGAAAAAGGCGCCATTCATGCCCAAGCCCTGTCAAAAATCGTCAAAGCAGCCTTAAATAGGCTGCACCTATCCTGCAGCGATATGTTGCCAATGCAATCCTGTCGCAAAGATGACTGCGCCGGAGTCCAAATTGATCGAGAATGACAAAAAAAACGCCTCCGCCATGCAGATGAACGCGCCGTCCTTTCGCATCGCGGCGCTCGATCAGGAATTCCTGCTCGGCGATTCGATGCGCGGCGTGCGCTTCCAGCTGGAATATTCCAAGGCGGAAGAGGCTTTGCGCGCCTGGGGCATCCGCTCCACCGTCGTCGTCTTCGGCAGCGCCCGCGTGCGTGAGGACGGGCCGGGCCAGCAGGCGCACTGGTATCAGCAGGCGCGCGACTTCGGCCGCATCTGCTCGCTCAACGGCGGCGCGCTCGGGCGCAATCGCGGCTTTTCCGACAATGTCATCGCCACCGGCGGCGGTCCGGGCCTGATGGAGGCGGCCAACCGCGGCGCGCGCGACGCCGGCGCGCCGTCGATCGGCTTCAACATCACGCTGCCGCGCGAGCAGATTCCCAATCCCTACACCACGCCGCAATTGACGTTCCGCTTCCACTATTTCGCCATGCGCAAGATGCATCTGGCGATGCGGGCGCGGGCGCTGGTGGTCTTCCCCGGCGGCTATGGCACGCTCGACGAATTGTTCGAGATGCTCAACCTGCGTGTGACGGAAAAGGCGCCGCCCGCCCCCATCGTCATGGTCGACCGCGACTACTGGCGGCGAATCGTCAATTTCGACGCCATGGTCGAAGCCGGCACCATCGACGCGCGCGACCTCGAGCTGTTCTGCTACGCCGATTCGGGCGAGGAAGCCTGGGCGGCTTTGGAACGGCGCGGCCTCGGCCTGCCGCCGGCCTCGCCGCCAAAGGTGACCTGAGACCTTGCGCCGGACGGGGCGCGGGGCCATGTCTCGACCGCCCGCGCGACAAGGCGCAAGAGGACCGCATCATCATGCTTGAGCACGCGATCGCCGCCGCGCGCCAGATCTTCACTCCGCCCTATCGCGCCGTTTTCTACAAGACGCTGGCGCTGACGCTGACATTGCTGGCGCTGGTCTGGGTCGGCCTCGACCGGCTGATCCTGTCGCAGGTGACGCTGCAGAACGCCTGGGTCGCCTGGGCGGTGTCGCTGGCGGCGGGCCTCGGCCTGTTCGTCGGGCTGGCCTTCGTGCTGGCGCCGACCTCGGCGCTGGTCGCCGGCTTCTTTCTCGACGAGCTCGCCGAACACGCCGAACGCGATATTGCGCCCGAGGGACCCTTCGGCCGGCCGATGCCGGCCGGTCAGGCGATCTGGCTGGCGGCGAAATTCGCCGGCGTGGCGATCCTGGTCAATCTGGCGGCGCTGATGCTGCTGCTGGTTCCGGGCGTCAACGCGATCGCCTTCCTCTGCGCCAACGCCTATCTGTTCGGCCGCGAATATTTCGAGCTTGCGGCGCTGCGCTACCGCCCCATCGAGGAGGTGCGCGCGCTGCGCCGCCGGCATGCTCTCAGGCTGTTTTTCGCCGGCCTGTTCATCGCGGCGCTGCTCGCCGTGCCGGTGCTTAACCTGCTGACGCCGCTGTTCGGCGCAGCCTTCATGGTGCGCGTGCACCATGACCTGATGCGCGGCGAAAACCGCGCGGACGCTCAGGCGAGGCGCTGAGCGTCGAACTGGCCGGTCTTGCGGAAGCGATAGAGATAAGTCGGCACGATCGCCTCGTAAGCTTCCGGCTTGACGCCGAGGCCCTGCAGGGTGCGCCCGTCCTTCACGGCCTCGGCCGAGACGACGTTGTCGCGCTTGAGCATCTCCACCTGATCGCGCGTCGTAGCGAAGATCGACGGGAACAGGCCGAGCGACAGCGTGGTCGCCCATTCCGTGGCGAAGGCGACGAGGCGCGCCGGACCGAACGGCAGCGAGGCCAGCAGGCGCTTGCGGCCGGTGATGGCGCAGACCGACTGCATCAGCTCCTTGAAGCTCTTGACCTCGGGCCCGCCGAGTTCATAGACCGCGCCGGGCGTCGCCTTGCCGTCGAGCGCCTGGGCCACCGCCTGGGCGACGTCGCCGACATAGACCGGCTGCATCTTGGTCGCGCCGCCGCCGATCAGCGGCAGGACCGGCGAGATGCGGGCCATGGCCGCGAATCGGTTGAAGAAATTGTCTTCCGGCCCGAACACGACCGACGGCCGCAGGATGATCGCGCCGGGGAAGGCCGACAGCACGGCGGATTCGGCGCGGCCCTTGGTCGCGCCATAGGCCGAGGCGGAATTGGCGTCGGCGCCGAGCGCCGAAATATGCACGAGCGAGGCGACGCCGGCCTCCTGCGCCGCCCTGGCGACGGCGGCTGCGCCAAACTCATGGATGGCGTCGAAGCGCTGGCGGCCGTCCTCGGCCAGAATGCCGACGAGATTGACCACGGCGTCAGAGCCGCGCAGCGCCGCGGCGATCGAATCAGGATAGCGCAGGTTGGCCTGCACCATCTGGATCTGGCCGACGCGGCCGATCGGCTGGAGATGGAAGGCGAGATCGGGACGGCGCGTCGCGACGCGAATGCGCCAGCCGCGCTTGGCCAGCGCGCGCACGACATGGCGACCGATGAAGCCGGAACCGCCGAAAACGGTCACGAGCCGAGCCGAATTGTTCACAACGTCCATCATGTCCAGCCTCTTGCAGCGCAGGCTTCAATCCCTGCGTTTCCTTAGTCAAACCGCAGGCGTCTGTATAGACCCGCACAGGTCGTAGACGGCGCGGCGCCGACGCCCGTCGACAACAAAATGCAACAAATCGCCGGCAGCGCATTGACAAGACGCGCGCCGCCCCCGTATGAACCGCGCCGGGCCCAGGTGGCGGAATTGGTAGACGCGCTGGTTTCAGGTACCAGTGGTGAAAGCCGTGGAGGTTCGAGTCCTCTCCTGGGCACCATCTCTCTTCTTCGAGATGGCGCAATTTTTGGCGGTCCTGGCGATTTCAACGCATCCGCCGGGCGCTGGACCCGTTTTTCTTCCCACGCAATACTTTGGCTTGGCTTGGCGCGGATGCGGGCGAACGGCGCGGCGGCCGTCGGCCTTCGCGCCGCCGCAGTCCCGGCACGAGTCCCGAAACTCTTGGCCTGACTGACGTTCCGGCAAGCGCGTGATCGGGCCTCGAACTCGCCCGCGAGCAAGACCTTCGGGAAGAACCTGCGCCCTGACGAAGGGGCCGTGAGGCTGCGCAAGGCGCATGCGCCAGATGGCGGCTGACGCATCGCGCGTCGCGCCCGCACGCATCGTCAGGCTTGCGCCGTCGCCGCCTCGTCGAATTCCAGATCGATAATGCGGTCGCCGCGCCGGGCGATCTTGTCGGCCGAGGTCAGGATGGCGTCGAGATCCTCCTGCGTCTGGCGGAAATGGCCGGAAAGCTTCAGGCCGCGGTCGCGCAGGCGGGCGATGTCCTCGAGCAGTTTCTGCACTTCGCGCTGGATGACATGCGCCTGCTCGCGCATGGCCGAATCGCGCACGATCGCCTGCATGACCTGGATGGCCATCATCAGCAGCGAGGGCGAGACGATGAGAATGCGGGCGCGGTGCGCCTTCTGCACCAGATCGTCGAAATGCTCCTGCACGTCGGCGTAGATCGATTCGGAGGGCACGAACAGCAGGGCGAGGTCCTGCGTCTCGCCGATGATGAAATAGCGCTCGGCAATGTCGCGGATGTGCTTGCCGAGATCGGCGCGGACGCGCGCCTGCGCGCTGCGCCGCGCCTCCTCGCCCGTCGCCGCGCGCAATTCGGTGAAGGCCTCCAGCGGAAATTTGGCGTCCACCACCATCAGGCGGTCGTCGCCCGGCAGGCGAATGACGCAATCGGGGCGGTTGCGGTTGGACAACGTGTGCTGGAAGGCAAAGGCGTCGGCCGGCAAGCCGTCGCGAATGATGGCCTCCATCCGGCCCTGGCCGTAGGCGCCGCGCGCCTGCTTGTTGGCGAGAATGTCCTTGAGGCCGAGCATGTCCTGCGACAGGCCGTGCAGACTCGCCTGGGCGCGGTCGATGACGGCAAGGCGCTCGCCGAGCTTGGCCAGATGGTCGGCGGTGGCGCGGGCGTTCTGCTCAAGCCCGGCCCCAACGCGCGAGCCGACCGCGTCGAGCCGCTCCGCCATCAGCCGCGACAGGTCGTTCTGACGCGAGGTCACGGCGTCGGCCATGGCGCGCAGGCGACCGGCCAGTTCGGCGTTCATGCGCGTCAAGGCGGCAAGCTTGTCGTCGAGTTCGCGCTCGCGCTCGGCGGCGACCGCCGCCTCGAGCGCGCGGGCGCGGCCGATGCGGGCGGTGGCGACCACGATCCAGACAAGCAGCATGAAGCCCGCCGCCGCGCCGGCGACGGCAAGCTGCCAACCCGTGACGGAATGATCGGCGATGACGATGAGCGTCCTGTCCATGCGCGCAGGCCTAGCAGATTCCCGCGCGCATGGGAACAAAGAGTGAATATATGACGGCTGGCGAAGTCAGCCGCCAGCCGTCACGCCTCCATGTCGAGGATGACGTTGCCGACCGCCGCGCCGCGCTCCAGCGCCTCATGCGCGGCGGCGATCTCCTCGAGCGGATAGATCGGGCCGATGTGATGGCGCACGAGGCCGCGCTCCAGCCAATCGGTCAGCTGGGCGATGGCCTGCGCCCGCGGCCTGGCGGCGAGCTCGTAGACGATGAAGAAGCGCACGGCGACGCCGGACAGGATCATCGGCCCGAAGCTGTAGGTCATCTCGGCGGCGTTCGAGCCATAGACGACGCAGAGGCCGTCCTGCTTGACGATTTGCGGCAAGATCTGCGCATTGCCGGCCGCGTCGACCTCGACCACGCGGTCGACGCCGGCGCCGTCGGTCGCCGCGCGCACGGCGGCGACGACATCCTCGCTGCGATAGTTGATGACGACATCCGCGCCGGCGGCCCTGGCCAGCTCCGCCTTTTCCGGCGAGCTGACGGTGGCGATGACGCGCGCCGCGCCGAGCAGCCTGGCGAACTGAATGGCGTAGAAGCCGACCGCGCCCGCGCCGCCGGTCACCAGCACGCTCTGGCCTTCGATCGAGCCGTCGACGGTGACGGCGCGATAGGCCGTCAGCGCCGGAATGCCGAGGCAGGCGCCGGCCGCAAAGCTCGTCTCCTGCGGCAGGGCAACCGCCTGCGCCTGCGGCAGGACGATATATTCCGCCGCCGTGCCGAAGGCGCGCTTCCATTGGCCGTTCCAGATCCAGACGCGCTCGCCGACGCGCGTCGACGCGACGCCGGCGCCCACACGGTCGATGAGTCCGGCGCCGTCGCTGTGCGGAATGACGCGCGGCGCGGCCATCGGGCGGTTGCCCGACCGCGTTTTCCAATCGGACGGATTGACGCCGGAGGCCAGAATCCTGACCCGCACTTCGCCGGGGCCGGGCTCGGGATCGGGCATGACGCCCACGGTCAGCACCTCGCGCGCGGGGCCGTTGCGCTCGTACCAGGCAGCCTTCATGTCGCACTCCTCGTTGTCGCGTTCACGATCGTTGTTGGTCGCGACAGCCTTTTAAGGGCGGCGGCGCAAACATGCCAGCCCGATGGACCGGCCAGGGCGGCGTTTGCATCGCAGGCGCAGCAATGACACATTTTCCCGCAAGGCCGGCCGCACAGAGCGCCGTCACGCCGCGCGGGGATCGCGCCCGCCCGGCGAAAGACAATGGGGGGATCCATGACGATCGAGCAGCATATTTCGGACCATGTCGGCACGATCATTCTCGCCCGCCCGCCGGTCAACGCCCTCAATGCCGAGATGATGCGCGCGCTGATCGCGGCGCTGGCGGACATGGACGCCAATGCGGACGTGCGGGCCATCATCATCACCGGCAAGGGCCGCTGCTTTTCGGCCGGCGTCGACCTGAAGGAGCACTTGCACGCGCTCGAATCGGACGGCGACGGGCCGATCGCGCTCGGCGCGGAGCTGTATCAGGCGCTGCTGGGCGGGCGGAAGCCGACCATCGCCGCCATCAACGGCGCGGCGCTCGGCGCGGGTCTCGGCATCGCCGCGTCGTGCTGCATTCTCGTCGCCAGCGAAAAAGCCGTTTTCGGCCTGCCGGAAATCAAGGTCGGCATGCTCGGCGGCGCGCGCCACGCCATGCGCCTGCTCGGCCATTCCGCCGTCAACCGCATGCTGCTCACCGGTCATCAGCTCACGGCGCAGGAAATGGTTCGGCGCGGCGCGATCGAGGCGGCGCTGCCTGATGACGAAGTGACGCCCTACGCCAGGCGCATCGCGCAGGAGATAGCGGCGCAGGATCCGCGCGCCGTCGAGCTGGCGCGCGCCGGGCTGGCGCAGGTCGAGGATCTTGGCGTTCTCGACGGCTATCGCCTGGAAATGCAGGCGGCGAGCGAGCTGGCGCGCGCGCCCGAGGCGCGCGACGCCATGCGCCGCTTCGTCGAAAAGCGGCGCTGAGGGCGGCTGTGCGGCCGCCCGCGCGTCAGGCGAAAAATTCGACCTTGCCGCCGTCGAGATCGTAGCGCGCCGCCACGACCTTGACCTTGCCGGCCTTGACGAGGCCGGCGACGATCTCGCTCTGCGTCGCCACTTTCGTCGCCGTGCGCCGGGCGCTCTCGCGCACCGTATTGTCGACGAAATCGCCCGGTTGGCCGAGCACGGCCTTGGCCGCCGGCGCGATGGCCTGCGCCATCGGGCCGATGGAACCCGGATAGGTCTTGTTGTCGGCGACCATCTCGCAGGCGGCGGCGACCGCGCCGCAACGGGCGTGGCCGAGCACGACGATCAGCGGCACGCCGAGCGCGGCCGCGCCATATTCGATCGTGCCCATGGTGGCGACATCGACCATGTTGCCGGCGTTGCGCGCCACGAACAGCTCCCCGAGGCCAGCGCCGCCGAACAGCATTTCCGGCGGCACGCGGCTGTCGGCGCAGCTGATGATCGTCGCCCACGGCGCCTGCGACTTGGCGACGTGCTCGCGCGCATGCGCCAGATCGGCGGCGCAGACCTGCGGCGCGCGAATGTACTTTTCATTGCCGGCCTTGAGCCTGGCCAGCGCCTCGTCGGCGGTCACGGTCGTCGTCGCGCCGCCAGCGGCGAAGGTCGCCTGCGGCGCCAGCGCGGCGGCGGCAAGACCGAGGCCGAGACCCGACAGAAACTTGCGACGCCCGATCATCGCAATGCAGTTCTCACACATGGTTTCCTCCAAGCGCAGCCGAGCGCCCCGCGCGCAAAGCGCATCGATCCAGGCTAGAACAAAAACCGTCCGTTTGGCTTTTACGATCAGAGCGGCGCGGTCATGGCTCCGCTTGCCTTCGCCGCGCCGCAGGGCCAGCGTGGCGTTGCGGCGCGATCGTCGAATTCGTCCGCGCAACGACGTCCTCGGGGGATAGGCCCATGCCTTTGGATCGCGATGTCTTCGAGACGGCCCTGACGACGTTCCATCGCCATTCGCGGCAGAACGACGAATTCGTCCGCGCCCTGCTGGACATGGGCATTCTGCCTGCGTCGCGAAACAGCGATTTCGCCATTCTCGATCTCGGCGCGGGACAAGGCTATTTGCCCTCGCTGCTGCGCGACCATGCCGGCGTTCTGGCCGTTCTCGAACCCAACGCATCCTGCGTCGCGGCGCTGCGCCAGACTTTCGCGCCGGTCTACGCCGAGGCGTGGGACGAGCCGGCATACATCAGAATCGCCCGCGACCATCCGCACGGCTTCGACCTCGTCAGCATGTCGCACATGCTCTACCATTTTCACGGGATCGACGACATTCGCGCCAAGATCAGACTGGCGATGCGCCTGGTCAAGCCGAGCGGCGTTCTCGCCATCGTCATCAACCAGATCGACGCGCCGACGGCGCGCGTCGGCATGTCCTTCCTGCGCGCCAACGGTTTTGACGCAGAATTCCAAACCAATCAGCAATTGCACGCGCATTGCCACGACGCGTCATTCTATGCGGACGCGTTCGACGGCGCGGTCGCCGTTTCCATCCAGACTCTCGACGCGCCGCTCGCCAATGTCCCGAACCGCGACGAATTAATCGTCGCCTTGCGCATGCCGCTGCTCGATCCCTTGTCGGACGCGCCGTGCAGCCTGGACAGGCTCGACCGGCATATCGCCGCCTTTCTCGACGCGGCCTACCCCGGCCTGACCTATCCGGCGACGCTGTCAAGCCGCGACGACCTGATCCTGATCCGGCGAAAGGCGGACTGAGGCAACTGGCCCGATCGCCGCCCTTGTCCTAACCTTCGTCCCGGAGCGCCGGATATGTCGGCGTCAACCCAATACGAGGAAGCATGTTCAAGGATCTCTTCTCACTCAAGGGGCGCATCGCGCTCGTCACCGGCGGTTCGCGCGGCATCGGCAAGATGATCGCGGCCGGCTATCTGGCGCAGGGCGCGGCGCGCGTCTACATCACCGCGCGCAAGGCCGGCCCGTGCGAGGCCACCGCCAAGGAGCTGACCGCCGCCTATGAGGGCGAATGCATCGCCCTGCCCATCGACATTTCGACGGTCGCCGGCTGCGAGCAATTGGCCGCGGAAATCGCCAGGCGCGAGCCCAAACTCGACATTCTCGTCAACAATGCCGGCGCCGCCTGGGCCGCGCCCTTCGACGAGTTTCCCGAGAACGGCTGGGACAAGGTGATGAACCTCAACGTCAAGTCGCTGTTCTTCCTGACCAAGGCGCTGGCCGGGCCTTTGCGCGCCGCGGCCTCGGCGGAGCGCCCGGCCAAGGTCATCAATATCGCCTCGATCGACGGCCTGTCGATGAACCCGCTCGAAACCTATTCCTACCACGCCAGCAAGGCGGCGGTGATTCACCTGACGCGGCGCATGGCGACGCGGCTGATCTCGGACAATATCGTCGTCACCGCCATCGCGCCGGGCGCGTTCAAGTCGGACATGAATGTCGCCGCGCGCGATCGGGCCGAAGAGCTGGGCAAGATCATCCCGGCGGGCCGCGTCGGATCGGATGAGGACATGGCGGGCGTCGCCATCTATCTCGCCTCGCGCGCCGGCGATTATGTCGTCGGCAATACGATCGCCGTCGATGGCGGCATCGTCTACGCCCGCCTCAGCGCCGAGATCGCCGGCTGATCTGTTCGCCGGCGTCCCCGCGCGGGGACGCCGGCTATTTGTCATCAGAACTTGCGGCTGATGATGTCCTTCAGGACTTCCGACGCGCCGCCGGCGATGCGCGAGACGCGCGCATCGACCCAGGCGCGACCGACGCCATATTCGGCGCTGTAGCCGTAGCCGCCATGCAATTGCAGGAATTCGTCGAGGAAGCGGCCGAGCAGCTCCGTGGCGACGAGCTTGGCTTCCGCCGCCTGCTGGCTGGTGACGCCGCCGTTGACGTGCTGGGCGACCAGTCCGTCGACATAGGCGCGCAGCATGGCGATATAGGCCTTGGCCTCGGCCAGCTTGAACTTGGTGTTCTGGAAGCCGAGGATCGGATTGCCGAACACCTTGCGCTCGGACGTATAGCGGATGGTCGCCTCAAGCTGCGCCTCGAGGATCGCGGCCGAACGCAGCGCGATGACGAGGCGCTCCTGCGGCAATTGCTCCATCAGGTAGACGAAGCCGCGATTCTCCTCGCCGACGAGGTTCGACACGGGCACGCGGACATTGTCGAAGAACAGTTCCGCTGTGTCCTGCGCGTGCAGGCCGATTTTCTCCATCGGCTTGGCGCTCTTGGTGAAGCCGGGCGTTCCCTCCTCGACCGCGATCAGGGACACGCCGCGCGAGCCCGCGCCCATGTCCGTCTTGCAGGCGACGAGCACGACGCCGCAATTGAAGCCGTTGGTGATCCAGACCTTCTGGCCGCTGATCAGCCAATGGTCGCCGTCGCGCACCGCGCGCGTCTTGATGTTCTTCAGGTCGCTGCCCGTGCCGGGCTCGGTCATGCCGATGGAGCCGATGATCTCGCCGGAACACAGACGCGGCAGCAGGCGCTGCTTCAACTCCTCCGAGCCGTAGTGCAGCACGTAGGGCGACACCATGTCGGAATGCACCGGCAGGCCGATGCTGGCGCCGACGCGCGCCATTTCTTCCGTAACGATGCAGGCGTGCAGGAACGTGCCGCCGGGGCCGCCATAGGCTTCGGGAATGGTCGTGCACAGCAGCCCGTTGGCGCCGGCCTTGCGCCAGAATTCGCGCGGGGTGCGGCCGTCACGCTCCCAGTCGCGGATGGCGGGGGCCACCTCGCGCTCGCAGAAACGCCGGACCTGTTCGCGGAAAAGCTCGTGTTCTTCGTTAAAAATTGTTCTCACGTCAGCCTCCTTTGGCCCGGCGATATTGCATAGCCCTTGAAGGGCCTGCAACGCGGGCGAAGGGGCCTGACGGCGGCGTCAGTCGCTCAGGCTGGAATTGGGAAGCTGGACGCGGATCTTCGTGCGGGCCCCGCCGACGCCGCCGGAGACGCCGACATAGCCGCCGGTCCAGTCATGGCCGTCGGCGGATTTGGCGGTTTCGCGCGCCGGAGGCGGCATCTTGCCGGCGCTCTGGCGCTGGCGCTGCACGGCGCTCGCCTCGCCCGCCTTCAAGGCGGTTTCGATGTCCCGCATCTGCTTGTCGAGCGCGGCTTGCGCATGGGCGGGGACCGCGGCGAGCGCGAGAACGAGGCCGGCGCAGCAGACGAGAGCCAGACGTGCCATGATGCGGGTTCCTCTTGCGTCGATAGCCGCGCACTGATGTCATGACTGAGCCTGAGCGGCAAGACGTCGCGCCGACAAAGCGCGGGCGCCGAACCCGCGCCGCGCAAAAATAGCGCAAAACACCTGTGATTTTACAACCTTGCTTGTCAATAAGGCGTTCGCGCCAATATGTTGGCGCGCTGCGGCGCCCGCGTCGCGCACGGAATCGACGCGCGCAGCGCAAGCCTACGCGACGAAGCGCCACAGCCCGCAGGCGCCGAGACACGACAAAACCCGCCGATGAAGAAACGCGTTTCCAACAAGCACCCGCTGCTGCTTCAGCATTTGCACGGCGACATGATCGACGAAATCGCCGCATGGCGCAGCCTGCTGGCGCATGAATGGCGCTGGATCAGCGCACTCGTGGCGGTGTTCCTCGCGCTTCTGGCGCTGTCGCGGCCGCTGCCGCCGCGCGACGTCTATCTAGCGGCCGGCCAGCCCGGCTCGACATTCGAAGCGCTGGCGCAAAAATTCGTGCCGCTGTTCGCCCGCGAGGGCGTGCGGCTGCATCTGGTCACCACCGCGGGTTCGGTCGACAGCCTGAACAGTCTCGCCGATGAGACGACGCCAATCAACGCCGCGCTGATGGTCGGCGGCGTCATCCAGAAAGGCGCCTTTCCCAGGCTGGCCTCGCTCGGCAGCATCGAATACGCGCCGACATGGCTGTTCTATCGCGGCGCGCCGCCGAAGGGCGTGGGCGTCAGCTTTTTCGCCGACAAGCGCGTCGCCGTCGGCCTGCCGGGCAGCGCGACGGAAATCATGCTGCAAAAAATTCTGGAGCTGAACGGCGACAGCCTCGACGGGCGGCCCAATTATCTGCGGCTTTCGAACAGGGACGCCGCCGAGAAATTGGCGCGCGGCGAGATCGACGCAGCCTTCATCGTCGACGGCATCGAAGGCGAGAATGTGCAAAAGCTGCTCTTCGACAAGAACGTCCATCTCTATAATTTCGAGTTCGCCGCGGCCTACGTCAAAAAGCTGCCGTTCCTGAACGTCGTCACCCTTCCCAAAGGCGCCCTGAACCTGAAGGACAACCACCCTGCGCAGGATGTGCAGATGCTGGCGTCGACGATGACGCTGCTCGTCGAACGCGACATGCATCCCGCGATCCAGCAATTGTTCCTGCTGACGGCGGACACGATCAGCAAGGACCTGAGCCAGTTCTTCGCCAAACCGGAATTCTTTCCCGCCTATGTCGACCGCGCCGTCGCGCTGAGCCCGGTGGCGCAACGCTTCTACGATCATGGGCCGCCGATGTTCAGGGCGCATCTGCCGCTGTGGCTGGCGAGCTATCTCGACCGCATCTGGCTGGTGCTGATCGGCGCGATCGCCATCGCCTTCCCGATCTTCAAACTGCTGCCGAGCTATCGCAACAAGCGCTCGATCATGCTCGTCGCCGACGCCTATGCCGAGATCCAGGCGATCGAGCAGCTTGCGGGCGGGGCGGGCTCGCCCGCCGAATTGCAGGCCCTGCTCGACCGGCTGAACGAACTCGACGCGGAAACGCGGGAGTGCTGGGTCGCCTCCAGCGACATGAACCGCCTCTATACGATGAAAAGCGCCATCAATCTGATCCGGACGCATATCGGCAACCGCATCAAGGCGCTGGCGATGACGGATTGATCCTGCGGCGGCGGCCGGAACGCGGCGGCGTCAAGGCCCAAGGACCTTGGCCGCGAGACGACTCGCACAGCTCAAGTGCCTGATTTGCATTCCTGAAGCTGTATTGACAGCGATTTTCAGCGCATGCGTAACTGCACCCGCGCGGCCCGATGCTTGCGTCAGCCGTCATCGCGCCGCGCGCGGTTTTGTTTCTGCCCTTCGGGGACCGCCGACGAGGAGTGCGCGGCCATGAATAGCCCCCGGTTCCTGCCTTTCGTCGGCTGTGGCGGCGTCGCCGTCCTGCAGGCGCTGTGTTTCGGCCCCGCCCTGGCGCAGAGCTATGCGCCGCAGACGATCGCCCTGCAGGACAATTCCGGCGTCGGGCCGCAGGGCATGGTCTGCGTCATCGGCTCGAGCATCGGCGCGACGCCGGCAAAGCCGCCCGGATCGCCCGCCGCCTATTACCTCACCGTGCCGAGCGGCGGGACGGTCGGCGCCTGGACCAAGGCGACGGGATCCGTCACGGTGACGGCCTACCGGCTCGGCGGCCAGATCACGGCATTCGCCACGAGCCCCGCCGATCAGCCCTATGTCAAATCGGGCAATCTGTCCTTTTATGTCGTCAAGACGCCGCCGGCCGGCTTCGCCTGTTCGTCGATTTCCTACACGATGGACATCAACGGCAATTTCACGCGCCCAACGCTGAACTACCCGGTCGGGCTGTTTGAGATGACCGTCTGGCAGACGACGGTGAATGGCGCGCTGAAGCCGGTCTTGACGCTCGACACCTCGAACGTCGACAGTTTCGAGACGCCGCTGACGATCTCGCTCTATCGCGGCGCGCAATTCCCGCCGGCCGCCTATGTCGCGCAATTGGGCAATCCGCTGTCGCAGCCGGGCGGCGCGTTCACCCGGCGCAGCATGATCACCGGAGCGGGCGACGCCGGCGGGGCGAATTCGCCGTTCGTCGCCTGGCTCGCGTCCCAGCCGGCCGGCGCGACGCAGCCGGCGCTGAAGTTCCGCAATCTGGCGCTGAAGGCGTGGAATCCGGCCGCGCCGTCGACGACGAGCCCGCAATTCCCGTTTTCGCGGCTGCTGTCGCCGAACGCCTATCTCAACACGCAATGCCTGGCGAAGAGCCCGGCGAACGGCAATATCGCGAACATTCCAAGCAATTGCGTGCTGAACGGCGATCTCGCCAACTGGAACGATCCGCTCAACGCCTATTTCAACGCGGAGCTGACGACCTTCTTCAAGAACGCCTACGCGACCAAGATCGTCAACGGCAAGACCGTGACGGCCTATGCGCTGACGGTCATGGGCGACACCGGCGCGCCGACGCCGCCCGACACGACGCCGCGCATCGAGGAACAGCCCTGGACCGTCTCCGGCCGCACATCGTGCCCGGCCTATCTGACGCGCGACAACCAGTCGCTGCTGTTCTCGATCCGCAACGCCCAGGGCGCGATCACGAAGTCGCTGGTGATGTGCAATCCGGTCGGCCAGGTGGTCACTTTCGCCGACAGCGCCGGCAAGCCGGTCGGGCTCGCCGCCTCCGCCCTCCACCCGAAGCAGAATACGCCGGTCGGCTCGGTGCAGACCTATACGATCGACCTGACGCAGGATCAGTACACGCGTTACAAGAAATATCTGAACTGGTATTTCGGTCAGCCTTCGTCCGGCTGGGTCGGCCGCATCACCGCTTTCAGCGCCGACCGCGACGCCTATTCCATGGCGCTCGACGTCATGCAGGGTCCGAGCGCGGCCAATCCGCAGGCGCAGGCCTGCCGGCAGACCGCCGTCTCGCCGAAGCCGCCGAGCTGGCAATCGACCTGTCCCGCGCCAAACCCGTCGTTCCAGCAATGGGTTTTCAGCAACATCCGCTGGACGAGCGAAAACAAATGGGCGGAAACCGCCAGCCAGATGACCTTCGCCAATGACGGCGCCTTCGGCGCCTGGGATTATTATGGCGGCAACACGGTCATTGCGAAGATCGCACGCAGCATCCAGCGCAACATCGTCAACGCCTTCAACCGCGGCGTCGCCAATTGCAACAACGTCACGATGAACCCGGCCAACAATTTCGCGATCCGCACCGGGCTGTGCGCCACGGTCAAGCCGATCAAGCTGAAGCCGGACGCCGGGCAAAACCCGGCCAATCCCTATGCGCCCTCGGATCAGTATTGGGCGAACGAGGCGAACTGGTATCCGGCGGGCGGCGTGCAGAATTATTACGCGCAATATCTGCACACGGCCCGGCTCAGCGACGGCGTGACGAGCGGCGCGGGCCTGCAGAACATTTTCCTGCCGCCCAACAACCTGATCCAGCCGTCCTCGACGAGCAATCAGGGCATCGTCATGGGCATGGCCTATGGCTACGCCTTCGACGAGAGCCCGGTCTATATTCCGGCGACGACGCCCTACGGCAACGTTCCCTCGAAGCTCGACCCGATTCCGCCTGCCTGGTTCAGCAGCGGCGCCCTGTCGGCGACGCTCAGCGTCGGACCCTACCAATAGCTCGGCCGCCCCGGCGCGCGGTTCGGCGTGCGCCGGAGGGCGCCCACGCTTGCCCGCGCCGCCGCGCGATGCTAGGCGCTGACGTTGCGCGTTTCGCGACGCGGGGACCACGCCAGAGACAGGGCTTGAGCGCATGACCATCCGCCTCCACAAGGGCGACCTTCCCGACGACTGGCGCTGGGGCGACAGCGTCGCCATCGACACCGAGACGCGCGGGCTCAACCCGCACCGCGACCGCCTCTGCGTCGTGCAATTGTCGCGCGGCGACGGCGACGCCGATCTCGTGCAGATCGCAGCCGGGCAGACGCGCGCGCCCAATCTCGAGCGCCTGCTCGCCGATCCGGCCTGCACGAAGCTGTTCCATTTCGCCCGCTTCGACGTCGCCGTGCTCTTCCATACGTTCGGCGTCATGACGAGCCCGGTCTATTGCACCAAGATCGCCTCCAAGCTGGTGCGCACCTACACCGACCGGCACGGCCTCAAGGACATCGTGCGCGAATTGTGCGGCGTCGAATTGTCCAAGCAGCAGCAGTCCTCCGACTGGGCGGCCGAGACCCTCAGCGAGGCGCAGATGGCCTATGCCGCGTCCGACGTGCTGCATCTGCACGCCCTGCGCGCCCGGCTCGACGCCATGCTGACGCGCGAGGGGCGGGCCGAGATCGCGGCGGAATGCTTCGGCTTCCTGCCGACGCGGGCGCGGCTCGACCTCGCCGGCTGGCCCGAATCGGACATTTTCTCGCACGAATAGCGACGGCTCCGCCCTAAAGTCGCCATTGCGATGATGTGATGAATGACCGGGCGCAAGCCGCGCCTGCCCTATGGATGCAACGATCCCCGACCATGGCCGAGCTGACCGACGGCATGACGCGCGACACGATCCCCGCCCAGACGGGCTATCGCGCGCGCGCTTTTGACGACGCCGGCCGGCACACGGCGCGCGTGCGGCGCCTGCGCCTGGGCATCATCGGCTTCAGCGTCGCCGCCGTCGTCGGCGTGATCGGCTTTGTCGTCATCGACCCGTTCCGCCGCAACGCCGGACCGTTCTCGGTCGACAAGGTCGGCGTCGAGGGCACGCGCGTCACCATGGAAGCGCCGCGCATGAACGGCTACCGCAAGGACGGCCGCCCCTACGACATGCGCGCGGCCAAGGGCGTGCAGGACGTGCGCAAGCCCAATCTGATCGACCTCGTCGACGTCGACGCCAAGATCGCCATGGCGGATTCCTCCACCGCCAAGATCTCGTCGCTGACCGGCCTCTACGACGCCTCGAAAGAAACCATCACGTTGCGCGGCAACGTCCGCATCTACAACCTGCCGGCCTATGACATGCGGCTGTTGACCGCCGACATCGATTTCAAGAGCGGCCGTCTGGTGTCGAAAGAGCCCGTCAACGTGACGATGTCGGACGGCACGATCGCGTCGAATGAATTCGAAATGACCGACAACGGCCATCAGCTCATCTTCACGGGCAATGTCCGCTCCGTCATGCAGCCGGGCGAAAGCCCCAAACGCAAAACCGAAAAAGGCTCCAAGCCATGAAACTGCCGATTTTGCGCCGCGCCGGACTGGCGCTTCTGGCCGCCGGCCTGCTGGCCGGCGCGGTCGTCGAGGCCGCCGCCCAGCAAACCAAGAAGAGCGGCGGTCTGCTGCCCGGCTCGAATTCGAAGGAGCCGGTCAATATCGAGGCGCAGAAGCTCGATTATTTCGACCGCGAGCAGAAGCTCGTCTACACCGGCAATGTCGTGGCCGTGCAGGGCGCGAGCACGCTGCGCTGTTCGGTGCTGGTCATCTACATGGAAAAGCGCGCGCAGGACGAGGCCGGCAAGAAACAGGACGCCAGGCCGGCCGGCGACGCCGGCAAGACGGCGGCCGAGCCCGGCGCTGACAGCGGCGCGACCGGAACGGGCCGCGTGCGCCGCATGGAGGCGACCGGCCCGGTGACGATCACCTCCAAGGATCAGGTCGGAACCGGCGATCGCGGCGTCTACGACAAGTCCGAGAACAAGGTCTATCTCTACGACAACGTGACGCTGAGCGAGGGCACCAACGTCACCAAGGGCGACAAGCTGATCTACGACCTGACGACGACGCAGGCCGTGGTCTATTCCGGCCAGTCGACAGGCGGCCGCGTGCGCAGCGTCTTCACCCCGTCGAACGACGAGAAGGCCAAGCCGAAGCCCCCCGCCAAGCCGCAAGCCGCTGGCGGCAACTAGAGCCATTGCGTCGCGCCGCCCGGCGCGCTAGCCAGAGCTTCGCCCTTTTGTCCGAGGTCCATGTCTTGACCGGCTCCTCCTCCCCACCTCCCACGGCCCGCGCCAGCCTGCTCGGCCGGCTGACGGGCAAGCCGCAGACGCAACAGCCGGCGGCCGATTACGACGACGACGCGCTGGCGCTGGAGCGCGCGGCGCGCGCGGCGCAAGCCTCCGACATCGAGGAGGGCGAGCCGCTGACCGCGACGGCGCAGGAGGCCGCGCACGGACTGCTCGGCATTCACAATCTCGGCAAGAGCTATGGCGGACGCCAGGTCGTCGTCGACGTCAGCATGGCGGTGCGGCGCGGCGAGGCCGTCGGCCTGCTCGGACCCAACGGCGCGGGCAAGACAACCGTCTTCTACATGATCACCGGGCTGGTGCGGCCGGACAAGGGGGTGATCACGCTCGACGGCCACGACGTCACCAGCCTGCCGATGTATCGCCGGGCGCGGCTGGGCATCGGCTACCTGCCGCAGGAGGCGTCGATCTTCCGCGGCCTGACGGTCGAGGGCAACATTCTCGCCGTGCTCGAGATCACCGAGCCCGACCGCGACAAGCGCCACGCCGAGCTCGAGGCGCTGCTCGAGGAATTCGACATCAAGCGGCTGCGCAAGGCGCCGTCCATCGCGCTGTCGGGCGGCGAGCGGCGGCGCTGCGAGATCGCCCGCGCGCTGGCCGGACATCCCTCCTTCATGCTGCTCGACGAGCCCTTCGCCGGCATCGACCCGATCGCCGTCGGCGACATTCAGGATCTCGTGCACCATCTCAAGGGGCGCGGCATCGGCGTGCTGATCACCGACCACAACGTGCGCGAGACGCTGGGGCTGATCGACCGCGCCTATATCATCCATTCCGGCCATGTGCTGACCGAAGGCCTGCCGGACGACATCGTCGCCAATCCCGACGTGCGGCGGTTCTATCTCGGCGCCGATTTCCGCATGTGAGCGGCGCGGCGGCGTTAACCCAGGCTGCGACGAAACGTCTGCGGCCGCCTAGCTTAAGCAAAATTTGTTCCAATTCCGCCAAGCCCCGGATAGGATGCGCGCATCAGCAAGGCGGCGGGCGGTTTCGCCGCCGGCAGCGTTTCGGGTGCAGGGGTCATGGCGCTTTCCGCAAAGCTCGTCATGCGTCAGGGGCAATCGCTCGTCCTGACGCCGCAGCTGTTGCAGGCGATCAAGCTGCTGCAATATTCCAGCCTCGAACTCTCGGCCTTCGTGCAGGAGGAGCTGGAGCGCAATCCGCTGCTCGAGCGCGCCGAGGACAGGCCGGAGCGCGAATTCGCCGTGACGTCCGAGGAGCCGCGCGAGCCCGCCCCGGCCAATGCGGATTTCGGCGAGCCCGGCGAGGCCGACTGGAGCGGCGAGACGCTGGCGGTCGACCAGCGCGGCCTCGAAGCCAGCCTGGGCACCGAATTGTCCAATACGTTCGACGCCGACCGCGCCGCGACGCCGGGCGAGGCGCAGGCCGCGCCTGACGGGCTCAGCCTGTCGGCCAGCGCGTGGAGCGGCGGCAGCGGCGGCGGCGATGGCGGCGATGGCGAGACGCCCAATCTGGAGGCCTATGTCGCGGCGGAGCGCACGCTTGGCGAGCATCTTGCCGAGCAATTGGCCCTCGGCGCCGCCGATCCCGTCGACCGGCTGATCGGCCAGGCGCTGATCGATTCGATCGACGAGGCCGGCTATCTCTCCGAACCGCTCGCGGACATCGCCGCGCGGCTCGGCGTCGAGACAGCGCGCGCGGCGCGCCTGCTGGCGCTGGTGCAGACATTCGACCCCTCCGGCGTCGGCGCGCGCGATCTGGCCGAATGCCTCGCCATCCAGCTGCGCGAGCTCGATCGCTTCGACCCGGCGATGCAGAAACTCGTCGCCAACCTGCCGCTGCTGGCGAAGCGCGATTTCGTCGCCCTGCGCAAGATCTGCGGCGTCGACGAGGAAGACATGGCCGACATGGTCGGCGAGCTCCGGCGGCTCGAACCCAAGCCCGGCCGGGCCTTCAGCGGCGGCGCCATCCAGCCTGTCGCCCCCGACGTGACCGTGCGCGCCGCCCCCGACGGCTCTTGGCTCGTCGAACTGAACGCCGACGCCTTGCCGCGCGTGCTGGTCAACAATTCCTATGCGGCGCGCGTGACCAAGGCGCGCGCCAGCGACGAGGACAGGACCTTCCTGAGCAATTGTCTGCAAAACGCCAATTGGCTGACAAAGAGCCTGGAGCAGCGGGCGCGCACGATCCTCAAGGTGGCCAGCGAGATCGTGCGCCAGCAGGACGCCTTTCTCACCCTTGGCGTCGCGCATCTGCGGCCGCTCAATCTCAAGTCGATCGCCGACGCCATCGGCATGCACGAATCCACCGTCTCGCGCGTCACCTCGAACAAATATATCGCGACGCCGCGCGGCCTGTTCGAACTGAAATATTTCTTCTCCGCCGCCATCGCGGCGCATGACGGCGGCGACACGCATTCGGCCGAATCCGTGCGCCACCGCATCAAGCAGATGATCGACGAGGAAACGGCGGAAACGGTGCTTTCCGACGACGCGCTGGTGGACCGCCTGAAGGCGATGAATATCGACATCGCCCGGCGCACCGTCGCCAAATATCGGGAAAGCCTGCGCATTCCCTCTTCGGTCGAACGGCGGCGCGAAAAGACGCAACTCGCCGCCCGCAGCCGCGCCGAGTCCCGGATTGTTCATATCTAACCTATTGATTTCGATTAATTTCGAGCCGCGCTGTGGGCCAATCTGGCAGGCCATTGACTTCGAGGGGCGAGACTCTTAACGCTGGTCTGATTGTCGGCAGAAGTCTGCCGGCGTTTTTTCATCATGGCGCCCCGATAGGGCGGAGACGATCATGACATTGCGTATTTCCGGAAAGAACATGGACATCGGCGAGGCCATGCGGACGCATGTGCGCGAGCGGATCGACGCGGCCGTCGAGAAATATTTCCCCGGCGCGGTCAGCGGCCATGTGACGATCGAGCCGGAAGGGTCGGGCTATCGCGCCGATTGCACGCTGCATCTGACTTCGGGCGTCACGCTGCAGGCCGACGGCAAGGCGCAGGAGCCCTACGTCAGCTTCGATCAGGCGGCGCTGCGCATCGAAAAGCGCCTGCGCCGCTACAAGCGCCGCCTGAAGGACCATCAGGCCGCCAATGACGACGAGATGGTGGCGAAATACATCCTCGAGGCGCCCGTCGAGGTCGAGGATGAGGCCGAAGGGCAGGATTTCAGCCCGGCTGTCATTTCCGAGACGGTCTATCGCCTCAAGGAACTTGCGGTCGCTTCCGCGGTTATGGAACTCGACATCACCGGCGCGCCGGTTCTCGTGTTCCGTCACGCCGGAAACGGTCGCGTCAACATCGTGTATCGTCGTTCCGACGGCAATATCGGCTGGATCGACCCGTCGACGGCCGCCAAGGAACGGACTGCGTAAGGCGCTCGATTGATGATCCGAGACGACGCATGACATGCTCCATGCCGTCACAGGCGGCATGGGGGTGGCGTCGTTGAACGAGCTTAACAAGAGGAACATGCCGGTCATGTCTCTCACTACGTTGATCACGCCCGAGGGCGTCCTGGCCTCGCTGAAAGTGAACGGCAAGAAGCAGGCGCTCCAGGAATTGAGCGCGCGCGCCGCTAAGATCTCCGGCCTGCCGGAGCGCGAGATTTTCGATTCGCTGCTGCAGCGCGAACGTCTCGGCTCGACGGGCGTCGGCAATGGCGTCGCCATTCCGCACGGCAAACTGCCGAAGGCGACGGAAATCTTCGGTGTTTTCGCGCGGCTGGAACGGCCGGTCGATTTCGAGGCGCTCGACGGCGCGCCGGTCGATCTGGTCTTTCTGCTCATCGCCCCGGAGACGTCGGGCGCCGACCATCTCAAGGCGTTGTCGCAGATCGCCCGCGTTCTGCGCGATCCGGCCATGACCGCGAAATTGCGCTCGCTGCGCGATCCCTCAGCGATCTATGCGGTGCTGACGCAGGAACCGGCGTCGCACGCGGCGTAAGGTTCAGGGCCGCCAGCAACGCTGCCGATAGGCGATGACGTAATCGTCAGGCTGCGCGGCAATGCGCGCCAGCCCGGCCAAAGCCGCGCCGGGCGTCGCGACAAGGCGAATCGGAATCGGCCGCAGCAAATCTTCGTAGGGCGGCTTGGCGATGAAGGCGGCGTGCAATTCGCGCTTGTCGCAGAACGGCTCGAGCGCGCGCAGCAGATCGCCCGTCAGCCAGACCCCGCCCGTGGCGCGGAAGGCCAGCGCCATGTCGCCGGCGTAACGCCCCATCAACCGCCAGAACAGCCGCGCCGTCGCCGCAGCAGGGCTCTCGGGCGCGGCCAGCGCGGCGGCCGCCAGCGCGCGGGC
>ERZ1645192.564-NODE-564-length-30933-cov-8.559330_pt1 | contig 30933 bp, 14 predicted proteins | sample MGYA00575354_ERZ1645192 | MGnify/ENA primary metagenome ERZ1645192 (study PRJEB40844, sample SAMN11349763) | freshwater sediment metagenome | isolation source: river sediment | host: Sediment | place: India: Faizupur Khadar , New Delhi | collected 2017-02-21 ... | reverse complement strand
CGCTATTATACAGACTATTAGACAGAGTTCTCCGGGAAGGAGAGGGTCCGCATGAAACTCCGGGCGCCGACTGTTCTGATGGTCGCTGTTCTGACGATCGCGTTGACAACGCTCACGATAGAGCCGCTCGCGATGATGCCGCTCGCGACGCTTTTCGATGTCGGAGCGGTCCGGTGCGCTCTTGCCGCCCGAATCCCGCCTCTTCCGTCCGATTCGTCGCTGCGGGCGGCCCTCGACGCCCTTCTCCGCGAGAAGGAACGTCGAACGCGTGTTCTGTCCCCGGACCGGGCCGCCGTTTCGCCCGAGACGATATCCGGCGCGGTTCTCGCCGAAGCGTCCCTGTCCGCGAACGGAGGACGCGTCGCCACGGAGGACGGTTTTGCGCTCGATTTCGCCCCCGCTTCCGTGACGAAACCATCTCCCATACGGATTTCCCGTTCCGACGCACCGCCCCCTTCGGTCCTGGGAGGCGCGTCGACGCTCCTCGGAGCCTGGAAGGTGGACACGGCGAGCGCCGATGTCTTCGGGGCGCCCGTCGGCGTTTCGATGAAGCTTCCCGTCGTTCCTGGGCCGCTGTCGCCCGACATGATCGTCCCGATGATCTCCCGCGACGGCCGCACATGGTTCCCGGTCCCCTACACGCGGGACGGCGACACGCTCCGCTTCGAGACGACGCACTTCAGCATCCTCGGCGCCGTCCTGATCGGGACGGCGATCGGAACGGCCGTTCTCGCGGTCATCCGCGCCCCGACCGAGCTTCCGTCCGTCTTCCATGACGAGGCCCCCTTCATCTCGTCCCCCTACCCCGACCCCGAGGGGTGGTCCATCGCGTGGGCGAAATCGCTCGGATCGGGGGACAAGGGGCTCAAGGACGAAAAGGCGCTCGACATCGTCTTCCGGACGCTGTGGGACGACTACCGGAAAAACGTCATCGAACTCTCGGAGCTTCGCGACAAGCGGATCGCGCGGGCGCGGGAGTCGAACCTTCCGGTCGAACCGATCCTCGACGAACTTCAGCCGCTCTTCGGGAAGCTCCGGGAGAATCTCGAACGGAACCGGGCGCGGGCCTTCATGCAGTACGGCGTCCCCGACTCCGTCATTCAGGTCCGGGAGGCCCTCCTCACGGCAAAACGCATTCTCGTCACCGACCCGACGGGGCGCGGCTTCGCGGATCCGGGCCCGATCACGGTCTTCGTGACGTCGAAGCCCGGCGCGAACGACGGGGAAACCATCATCCGATGGACGTCGAACCCCTACCTCTTCCTGTGCTCGACGACGAACCGGGACACCCTCTATCTGACGGTTCTCCACGAGTACTTCCACGCGATCCAGAAGCGCTACCTCTCGAACGCCAACCCCAACATCTTCCTGACGGAAGCGACCGCAACGCTGCTCGAACGCGAGACGATCCCGCAGTTTGACGCGAAGGGACTGAAAATCTCGAGCTACCTCGCGGATCTCGGCAAGATCAAAATCGGACTCAAGGGGCCGAAGCTGCCGCTTCTCTGGGGCGACGCGAAGCCCTACCAGCGTTTCGGCTACGGGATGTCCTGGTTCCTCGAATTCATTCGCGACGAGGTCTACATGAAGGGCTCCCCGACCTCGAAAAAGGAGAACTTCCAGAAAAACCTGCTCGCGCACTTCCGCGACACGAACCAGACGCCCGCGTTCCTCGACGTTCTGACATGGGCCGCCGGAGGCGACGCGAAGAAGCTCGGGAAGGTCCTCGTCGACTACGCCGAGAAGGCGATCTTCCCCGGACTGCCCGGCGCGACGCTCTACGAACGGACCTACATCGACGCGCAGAACCGCTTCACGGTCTTCGACGATCCGAAAACGCTCCACGAGGTCGTCTCGCTCGACGCGGAAGGGAGCTTCGAACTGAACGACACAAAAATCGCCCCCTGGTCCGTCCAGTTTTTCGAATTCCGTCCCGCCCCGCAGGCGAACCGGAAGGTCCGGTCGAAGCTCGCGGTCGTATGCCCCGCCGAATGGTTCGACACGTCGAAGACCGTCGGACGGAAGCTCTACATCCGGAACGCGGGCGATGCGAACGTCGCGGCGCTCACGCCCGGCGCGAACGGCGTCCGGGAAGCGGTCCCGTTCGACGTCCCGCGTCGGCTCTCCGTCATCGACACCGGACAGACGGGGTCCGGATGGGTGTACGAATACTCGACCGGCCGCGTCTTCCTTCTCGATCCGCCGCACGACCTTCGCACAACCGTGATCGGCAACGCATCCGCCCTCGAGGGGGCGTCGCTGCGGATCGACTGGACGCTCCCCGCCGTCGCGGCGAAGACCCCCGAACTGCTGGAAGGCTTCGACCTCGACATCGTCGTGTCGTCGGCCGATCCGCGGGTCCTCTATCACGCGCGGCTCGATCCGGACGAGACGACGCACACGGTCCCCGCCGGGTCGACGGCAGGCGGCGTCGGAGCCGCGAACCTCGTGAACCGGAACGCGCTCCTCCGCATGACGACCGTCGTGAAGGGAGAGCCCCGGCTCGCGAGCTTCCCGGCCGAAGCGCTCATCGAACCGGATCGGGCGCGGATCATCCCGTTCTTCGAAAACCGGAGCTACTGGCTGACGGCCTCGCCGCTCGGCAACGACCCGAACGCGCCGCTGCCGCACGTGCCGATGCGCGTTTCTTCGTCGGTCGCCGGACTCGACGGCGAGATCCGCAAGGATACGCCCGAGTGGAACCGCCTCATGGAACTGAACTCCGGCGTCCAGGGCGCCGCGAAGGCGATGGAACAGCAGCTCGTCGACGAGCTGAAGAAACTCGGCCTCTCGCACCTCGCGGCGAATCCGGAGACGATGAAGCAGGCGATGGACGCGCTCCGGATGGCCGGCATCGGCCTGCACCCGTCGTCGCCGCTGAACCGGGCCGTCGTCGGAAGCGGGTATCGCAGGCGCGGAACCCCCGTCGTCGCAACCGTGAGCATATCGATCCCGAACATCCCGCTCATCCCGCTCCGCATCGCGGACGCTTCGGGAAACGAGCGGGTCTTCGCGCGTCTGACCGTACGGAAGTGGTTCGTCACGACGGGCTTTCAGACGAGCCCCGAGGTGCAGGGAGCCTCCGGAAGCGTCTCCCTGACCTGGGACGCGACGGCCGGGAGCCCGGCCTCGCCTCCTCCCTCGCCCGACCTGCCGGGCGACTCGGGGCGCAGGATCGTCCGCACCCCGGCGCAACAGGACGCGTTTTCGCTCGAGATCGTCGTGTTCTATACGCTCGAATTCCTCGACGGACAGCGCAGGCCCGTCGTCGAGTCGGGCCTGCCCGTCCGGTACGAGAACCTGTCCGCGACGTTTCCCGCGGGGATGTACTTCTGCCCCGTGAACGCAGTGAACCCATGATCAGGAAAGGAGTGACGTCCGTGAATCCGCGACGCACCCTCGCAGCAGCGGCGATCATCCTCGCTTTGACCTGCGGATTCCATGCCCCGGCCGAAGCCGCAGAAGCGCTCGTACGACGCTGGGCGGAGCCCTTTTCCGTCCTCGTGCCCGCCGACTGGACGCCGATGCTCGATCGCAACGCGACCGGCTTCATCAGGGGGAAACAGCCGGGCCGGAATTCCTTCTCGCCGTTCATCGCGTTCATGACGGGCTTCGAGCGCGTCCCGAAGGCCGGATGGGAAGGGTTGCTGAACGAGATCGAACGGTCGTTCTCGAAGGACGGGCGAAACTTCACGAGTTCCCGCGAATCCGTCACGCTCGGCGACATCGATGCCGTCAGCCTCGCATGGTCGGCCGAGGCGAAGGTCGGAAACGAGTTCTTTCCGATGGCGGGACGCTTCGTCGTCACGACGTCGGCCGTCCGGGACGGACTTCACGTGCTGCTGACGCTGATGGGCGACGGCGCATCCATGAAGGAAAACGCGGCGCTCGCGGAGACGATCCTCTCATCCGTGAGCGCGGACATTCCGCCGTTCGGGGAGATACGCGCGATCCCCTACCTCGAACCGAACAACGACTTCCGGCACATCAAAGGGGCCGGAATCGACGACGCGGGGCGCGTCTCGCTCGGCGCGTCGGACGTGAACGGCGTCAAGCTCTTCGCGCCGGACGGAACGCCGGCAGCGTACATCCGGAAGACGGACGCGCTCCGGCCGTTCAACGCCGTCCGCGCGACATGCGCTCTTCCCGACGGAACGGTGTTCGTTCTCGACGACACGTACGGAGAGGGATACATCGTCCACTCGCTCTCGCCCGAGGGCGCGACGCAGCGACGAGTCGCCGTCAAACGAAACGTCTTCGGCGAAAAGCGCGTCTCGCCGACGCAGATCATCCCGCTGCCCCCGGCTGCGGGGGGCGTCTTCGCGATCGCAAGCGCACCGGATCTCTTCCTCTTCGCAAGCGACGGCGCACTCGTACGGACGCTCGACATTCCGGGCATGCAGGCCCTCGCGACGCTGCCGGACGGCGCGTTCGCCGCCGCCGTCATCCCGGAAAAAGGAACCGGACGCATTTGCATCATCGATGCGGAAGGGAAGGAACTCCGGTCCTGGGGACGTTGGGGAAGCGGCTTCGAGACGGTCTCGTCCGATTCCTTCCGGCCGAAATTCATCGCCGCGGACGGGCGGGGACGCATCTTCGCGCTGGATGACGACGAGGATCTGCTGATCGCCTATGACGCATCGGGGACGCTCGGGCGGTTCATGAAGATCCGCCGGTTCGGTCTTCCGGAGGCGCTCGCCGCGAACGGCGCGGGGGACATCTGCCTCGTCGCCCGCCCCACGTCGGGCGGCGGCGCGCAGGCGTCCGCCTTCGTGCTTCGGGACGCGTGGGAGCCCGTATCCCGCGACGTCGCGCCGTCACTCCCCGGCTCACACCCCGAAGAGGGGACGAACCCGGCCGCGATGACGGACGAAGAGCTTGACGCCGAAATCGAACGGCATACGCGCGCGCTCGAGCTGCGCGAACGCGGCGCGGCGCTCCAGACACAGGGACGGCTCGCCGAGGCGGCGGCGGTCTTCGAGAAGAGCCTTGCGCTCTATCCCGACCCGTCGCTTGCGGAACACGTCGCGCTTCTCAAAGCCGCGTCCCTTTCGCCGACGCCGCTCCCGACGTCCGTTTCGACGCTCGTTCCAACCCCAGTTCCAACGCCGGAACCGACCGCAGCGCAATCTCCGACTCCGACGCCATCTCCGTCGCCTTCTCCAACGCCTGCGCCGACTCCGACGAATGTCCCGACGCCTTCCCCCGCGCCGTCTCCAACGCCTGTTCCATCGCCCGTTCCGACGCAGACGCCGAAGCGCGACGAAGCGGAGGAGCGGGCCACACGCCTCCGCTCGGAGGGAATCGCGCGACAGAAAGAGGGACGCCTGTACGAAGCCCTCGTCAAGTACCGGGAGAGCCTCGTCCTGGCTCCCGACGCCGAACTGTCCGCCTACGCGGACCGTCTCGAGTCGCTCCTGCGCGAGCGTGCGCACAAGCTCGTCATCAAGGGGATGGACCTCCAGAAGAAAAAGATGTATGAAGAGGCGATGAAGGCCTATCGCGAGAGCCTCGCAGCCTTCCCGGACCCGAAAATCGTGGAGCACGTGGAAAAGCTTGCGGCGTATATGCTGTCGCTGAAAAAGCAACCGTAGCGGAAACAGGAAGGTGGGAGTCGAATCATGGTCTCATTCGTTTCGCAGTCTCTCCGCGACGCGCCGGGATGCGGGGGCGTTTCCGCGATGTTCCCGACGCTCGCAGCGCTCGCGTTGTTCGCCATGTTCGCGACAACGACGCTGACAGCGTTTTCTGCGGAAGCGGCCGTTTCGTCGGACGACATTTCCGAATCCGTCCCCCTTTCGGCGGACCTGGAATCCGGCGAATCGGAAGAAGAGTTTTCCTCGGACATCGACGTTCCGGATTTCTACACGGGCGCGGACGGAGACGTCTTCGCCCTGGCGGAAGACGTCTTCGGCTCGCCCGACCGGGAAGCGGATCCCGCCGACGCCGTCGGCGACCTGGAACCATTCCCCGCCGAACGGGAGGCGCTCGAGAAGGCGCAGGCCGACCCGAACCGGCTCAACATCATGACGCTCGCAATGGTCCGTGCGAGGATGGCGACCATGTTGCTCGCAAAAGCGCGCGCGGCGGGGGATCTCCCCCCATCGCAGTCGGGCATGGACCGCGCGCTGGCGTACGGCCTCTCGGCCGTCGATCTCGTCCCCGACGAGCCTGCGTTCACCTTTTTGCTCGCGCAGATCTACGCGGCGCATACGAAAAGCACCCTCATGCTCTCGCTGGCGGAGGACGCGGCGGAACGGACGCTCGCGCTCGATCCGGCGAAGGCCGAAGCCCGATTGCTGCTCGGGGCCATCCTCTTCCGGGAGCGCTATTTCGGCCCCGCGATCGACAGCTTCGAGCGCGCGCTGACGGATAAAGGCGACCTTCTGGACATCCGTACGGCGGGACTTCTCGGTTCGGCGTACTGCCTCGACGGACAGACGGCCCGCGGCGTGCGCTTCCTCGACGCCTTCGCGAAAAAGCACCCGAAGAGCGGCCCCGCATTGTTCGCCCTCGCCGTGCTGCACCACGCGACGGGGAAGGATAAAGACGCGCAGGCCGGCATGAAAAAGGCGATTCCCGAACTGAAGGCGGACCCGGATGCGCAGAAGTACGCCCGGTCGCTCCTGAAGGAATGGGGAGGGAACGGACAATGAAAAACCGCGCATGCAGCATCTCACGGCAGCCACGCGCCGCGATCGCCCTGCTGCTCCTGCTGCTCCTCTCCGCGGGCGCTCTCCCCTCGGTCGCGCAGGAGCGGGAAAGCGACCGGCCGCAGCCGCCCGTCGTCGCGGGGGCATTGTCGGGTCTCGGAGCGCCGGCCGACCTCGAAGCCGCAATGGACGCGGATCTCCAAAAGGTCGCAAAGCAATATGCCGGCACGGAACCGAAGAACCCCAAGAGCACCGAGCATACGAAATGGCTCAAGAGCTATCAGAAGGCCATGGACTCGGTGCGAAAATCCTATGCGGCGCGCGACGGACGCTTTTCGACGATCGAGAAGGCCATCAAGGCCGTAGGCGGCGAAAAGGAGTTCCTGAACTCGGGGAGCGCGCCGAAGACCCCGAAAAGCGATGTCGACATCACCGAGCTCAAGCCCGGGACCGCAAAGAAGCTGATCGGCGAGCTGAACGCGAAAGGGTTTTCCATCAAGCCGCACCCGACGATCCCCGGACGATTCGACGACCCCGTGAAGAAGCTCGTGATCTGGGAGACGCCGCCGAACGTCGAAGTCGGAACCCAGGAGTGGAAGAACTGGGTGACGACGCGCGCCGGAGCGGAGGACACGTTCGCGACCGCAGGAGGGCTCCACAAGACCTCGGGCGGAAAGATCGGCGCGGCCGACCCGCAGGGAGCCGTCCTCGACAACGTGAAAAAGGCCGTCGAGGCGGGAATCCACCGGAATCCGGCGACGGAGCCGATCGACGCCAAGACCGTCGGAAAGAGCGTGAGCAAGTCGCTCGAATGGACGAACGCAAAACGCGCCGGTCTGACCACGAAGGAGTTCGCGGGACAGGCCGATGCGCTGCGCAAGGGCCGAAGCTGGGACGAAGCGGGGATCACGAGCCCGAACGACCCGCCGGAAGTGCGGAACAAGAAGATCAGCGACTGGCTCGGCAAGGCGCAGGACGCGCTGACGAAGACCTACAACCGGGCCGTGAAGCAGAGCCAGGATCTCAACAAAGCGCGAGTGAAGGAACTTCACGAGATCATCCGCAAGCCCGCGGGAGCCGACGGCGGTCTGACGCCGCGCCAACAGAAGCGCGTCACGAAGCTGATCGACGAAATCCGCTCCATCCCGCAGGGCAACAACGAGACGCTGAAAACCATCACGGAGCGATCTCCCGAGATCGGCGGCAAGCTGACGGGGCAGAAGCTCCGCACCAACCCCGACGGAACCGTCACGAACCTGAAGACCGGCAAGACGACGACGCGAAGCGCAGCCGCGGAAAGCGCGACAGCGCCGACGAGAAAGAGCGGCGTCCAGACCGTGAAGGAATCGGTTCCGACCGCGCAGCAGCCGAAGGAGACCGGCCCGGTCAAGCCGGTGACGCCGTCGAAGATCACGAAGTACGGCGGCGGCTTTCTGCTCATCTATCAGGGGTACGAGTCGATCAAGGCCTATTCGGACTATCTGGACAAGGCCGCGCGAACGGATCCCGAGAATTTCGGCGTTCTCACGATCGGCAAGGGCCTCGGGCTCGGCGTGGCGACCTTCTTCGGAATCCCGGGCCTGATCGAACTCGGCGAACGCTCGGGACGCGAGGTCCGCGAACAGTACGAAAAGGACCTTCGCGAGGGAAAGACCTGGCTGCTGCCGCCCGCGTTCTGGGGCGGCGCGTACGGCGCGTGGAACTTCGGGAAGGCGATCTTCGTCGATCCCCTGATCGCCGGGGGCGAGGCCGTCGCAGAGGGGTGGAACCTCTGGGACGACTACGCGAAGGCGCGAAAGGCGGCCGAAGACGCGCTCAAGGTCGAAACGCGCCTCAAGGAGAAGTACAAGCCGCTCGAGGACATGATGTCCCACGTCATCGGCGGCCCGCTGCCCCCGATCTGGGACAAAAACCGGTTCAAATACTACAAGATCTTCAAGCCGCTCATCGACAACCCGGCCGAACTCGAGCGCATCATGAAGACGCCGCGCGGCCGCGACCTCTGGAAGTGGATCAAGGAATACAAGGAGCGCCGCGCGAAGGAGCTCGGAATCACCTTCGGCCGACCGGGCGCGGACAACCCCGACGACAACGACAACATCGGGCGTGCGCTCATGGCGCTCCCGCCGCAGGACCGGCCGCTCTACCTGCGGGCAGTCGAAAAAGACGACGCCTTCATGCAGGAATTCCTGACGTCGCGCGACAGGGGAGCTTTCCCCGACGACCTCGGTCCCGAAACGCTCGGGGCCTTCCTGCAGGCGTCGCGCGTCGCCGGGAGCGCCGGCGGCGCGGTGACGACGCTGCCGATGCGCCCCGAGCAATGGGACGCCGTGCGCGAGATCTTCAACGACCTGCTGCGACACGTCGGCGAGACGCCCGACACGGCCGTCCTCGCGGGCGGGTACGCCCGCGGAGTCGCCGCGCTTCTCGGGACGGCGGGAGAACCCGCGACGCTCGTACAGCCAACCGATCCCGTCGAAACACTGTCCCGCTTCCGCCTGCTCATCATCCCGACCGGCGCGCTGTCGGACTGGAGCATGTCCGAGCCCTTCCGGCGGACGCTGGAGGCCTACGTCTCCGGCGGCGGCACGATCCTCACGTTCGCGCAGCAGCTCGGGAAAGAGTACGGCATCCTGCCGTCCGGCGGGGAAGCGCCGATCGCCGGGTACGGCTTCGCCGAGGACCAGAGCTGCCAGTACGCCTCCTCGCAGATCACGACGCCCGTCGGCGCCTTCAGCTCCATGACGAAACCGACGCCCGACTTCAACGTGGACGGCTACTTCCTGAACTACCCGCCGAAAAGCGCCGTATGGCTGTCGCGGACGAAGAACGACCAGCCGTGCATGATTTCCTATCCGCACGGCCGCGGACGCGTGGTGCTGTCCACCCTGTACATGGACTGGGCCGCGGGAAACCACCAGAGCACGCAGGACGAACGGCTCTTCTTCCGGGATCTCGTCGCGTTTCTTCTCGCGGACGCCGAGACGCCGGTCTTCACGAAGGGCGATAACGTCTCGCTCCGGCTGACGCTCCCGGAACCGGATAAAAAGGCCGGCCCGGGGAAAGACTTCCGGCCTCTCGTCTTCCGGCCGGACGGGTCGCCGATTGAGACCGGAGATGTCGCCGTATCCTCGCCGACCACGGCGGTGCTTTCGCTCACGAACCTGGACGCGACCGGATACTATCGGGTGGGAGGCGGCCTCCTCGACGGGAACGGCGCGAGCGTTTCGCACATCGCTCCCTCCGTCCGCTTCGCCGTGAGCGCTCTTCCGTCCCTCGCCGCACAGAACAGGACCGACGCGCCCGACGTCCGGATGTCGCTCCAGAGCGACCTCGAACAATACATCCGCGGCGCGGTCGGGCGCTTCACGATCCTCGCGTGGAACAACGGCGACACGCCCAGGAAGATCCGCGCCAACTGGCGCTTCCCACACAACCTGTGGAGCGCGGGAGACCGCGACAAGGGCGAGTACCAGGGAAGCATGCTGCTGGAACTGGCCCCCGGATCCCGGGCGACCGCCGAACTCAGAATCCGGATCGTCAATTCCGACGGCATCGACCGGCTGTGGGTGGATTTCGTCGACGATGAGACGAAGAAACCCATCATCACGCTCTCGAAGGGCTTCTACACGAAGAGCCCGCAGACACCGGTGACCGTGACGTCGGACAAGGGCGGCTACTCGACGGGCGAGCATCTTCTCGGCGAGGCCCGCTTCGGGAACCCCTTCGGCGCGAAGAGCACCGGCTCCGTGCAGTTCGTCCTCACCGACAGCTCCGGTCGGACCGCCGCAACGACGGAAGTTCCGTTCGAATCGGAAGCCGACGGCGCTGTCGTCTCGTGCGACATCCCGCTCGGCGATCTCTTTTCCGGATCGTGCGTCCTGCAGGCGTTCGTCACGCTTCGCGGAGCCATGAGCGGAATCGGGGAGCTGCCGTTCGTATACAAGGGAGTCGCACACCCGTTCCGGGGCAAGGTCCTCGACCGATTCACGGGCGATCCGGTCGGAAACGCCCGGATTTCGTTCTATCTCGGCACGGAACGGACGGATGCCGTTTCGGACGCAAACGGCGTCCTCTCCCTCTCCCTTCCGGCGGCCGTGTATACCATCGCGGCCGAAGCGGACGGGTACAACTCGTTCACGCGCACCGCGGCGATCCGCCCCGCATCCGGAGACGCAAAAACGGATTCAGGCGCGTTCACGCTGCGTCTGCTCCCGTTCGGCAAGGGAGCGGGAACCGGCATGGTCCACGGGACGGTCTTCGACCGCGTCACGAACGAGATCGTCTCGGACATGGCGATCCAGTTCGTCCGCGGGACGGAGATCCTGGAGATCCGCAGCGACGCGACGGGGGCGTATTCCCTCGCGCTGGAGCCGGGCGACTACACCGTCCGGTGCGTTCAGGACGGAATCGGCCTCGGCGACTTCCCGCTGCGCGTTCTCGAAGGCTGGAACCAGACGCTCGACCTCTTCCCGGCCTGCGGCAAGGTGACGATCCGCGTGCTCGACCAGGTCACCGGGAAACCGCTCCGGGGCGCTTCCGTCGCCTTCAGGGACCGCGCGGGCAAGCAGGAGTGGAAGACGGACGCCGCCCCGTACGTCAACCGGGACGAAATCTTCCGGACAAGCCCCGGAAGGCGGCAGATCCGCGCCACGCTCGACGGGTATCACGCGCTCGAAACGGAGACATTCGTCAGCGAACGCCCCACGCCCTGCACGCTCTTCCTCAGACCCGTGAAGAGCGCGCTCACGGTGCGCGTCTCGGACCTCGTGACGGGACTGCCGGTCGAAGGCGCGAACGTCTCCGCCATGCGTCCGGGCCAGACGCCCCCCGCCGGAAGCGAGTACGCGGGGCGGACCGATACGAACGGTTCGTGCCCGCTCCGCCTCGAGGACGGGCGCTGGGCCATCGTCGCGGAAGCGAAAGGGTATCAGAAACTGTCGACGGAAACCGTGACGGCCGTCAATCTTCCTGCGACGGACGGGGTCATAGCGTTGCCGCTGTTCCTCGCCGCGGACACGACGCAGGCCCCAGGCGCCGTGAAGGTGCTGGTCCGCGACGTTCTCACGGGAAAGCCGATCGAAGGCGTCACGGTCCAGTCGACGCAGCCTTCGGGCGGACACACGACGACCGTCGCGACGGACGCCTCGGGACAGGGGACGCTCATGATCCCGGACGGACGGACCGCGTTGCTGTTCCGGAAGGACCGCTACGAGGAGCTTGCGACGGAAATCGTGACGCACTACCGCAGCCGGGAGGTCGAGGAGTTCTATATGACGCCGGTCCACACCGTCTGGCCGGTCGTCGTGCGCGCCCACAGAACGGGCCAACCGCTCGAAGGCGTCCGGGTCTTCCGGATCGAGGGCGAGACGCGCCGCAATATGGGCGTCACCGCGACGGACGGTTCGATCCGCCTGAACGTCCCGAGAGGACGCCAGATTCTCGAGTTCGTCAAAGACGAATACGCCGCGTTCCGGACCGAGTTCTTCTTCTCGGGGACCGGACGCGAGGAATCGCTCACCGACGACGTCTACATGACGGAGAAGACGCTCCCCTACGCGGGCGTCGTCAAAGACGCGGAAGGGAAGCCCGTATCCGACGTCACCGTCGCCGTCAAACAGGGCGCGGCCATGAAGACGCTGGTCACCGGAAGCGACGGCCGGTTTTCCGCGGATCTCTCCGCGGGCGTTTTCGAGATCTCCTTCTCGAGCGACGGGTATCCCTCGCTGACAACGCAGGGATATCTGGGCGGCGCTTCGGACACGGACGAAGCGTACGTCCTGACCTCCGGGGACGTCTCGCAGGGAACGATCTCCTTCCGGGTCGTCGACGCGCTCACGGGAAAGCCCATCCCGGCGTTTTCCGCGTACCTGCTGAATACCGCGTGGAAGGACGGACGCGACGGCGCCGTCAGCATCGCCGCGCCCGCGGGGAACCGCCAGACGATCTTCCGCGCCGAAGGCTATCACGAAACGGGCTCCTTCTACCCGACGACCTTTCCGGGACAAACGGTCGTCCGAACGATCCGCATGCAGCCGTCGACGGGCGAGATGACCCTGAAAGTCCTCGATGCGCTCACAGGGAAGCCCCTCCCGAAATTCTCCGCCTACATGCTGAACACGGCATGGAGCGACGGGACGAACGGGACGATCTCGGTGCGCGTTCCGGCCGGAAACCGCCAGACGATCGTCCGCGCGCAGGGATACTACGAGACGGGCTCCTTCTACCCGACGGTATTCACCGGGCGTTCCGTGACGCAGACCGTCTTCCTCTGGCCCGTCATGGGCGAATTGACCTTCCGCGTGCTCGACGCGATGACGGAAGCGCCTCTGCCTCTCTTCTCGATCTACTTCATGAACTCGAACTGGCGGGACGGGAAGGACGGTTCGTTCACCGGAAGCGCCGAACCGGGCAACCGCCAGACCATCATCCGCGCACAGGGATACCTCGAAACCGGCTCCTTCTACCCGTCGACGCACCACGGACGGTCCGTGACGCGGACGATCCGTCTCTGGCCCGAAGCGGGACAGGCGACCTTCAACGTCCGGGACGCACTGACCGGAGAGAAGATCCCGCGCTTTACGGGCTATCTCCTGAATTCGAACTGGCGAGAGGGGCGCGACGGCGCGATGTCGGCCTCGGCCGCTCCCGGCAACAAACAGACCGTCATCCGCGCGGAGGGGTATTACGAAACGGGCTCTTTCTACCCGACGACCTTCAGGGGACGCACGACCGACCAGACGATCTTCCTGTGGCCGTCCACCGGAACGATGACCTTCCTCGCACGCGACGCGCTCACGGGGAAACCGGTCGAAGGCCCGTTCAGCGCCTACATCCAGAACAACAACTGGCAGCGATCGGACCCCGGATCGGAACCGTCCGGCGCGGAACGGACGCTCTCGGCGCGGGCCGAACCCGGCAACCGCCAGTCGGTCGTCCGGGCCGACGGATACTTTGAAACGGAATCCTTCTATCCGACGACGGTCCAGGGGCGAAACGCCGAACTGCCCGTCTACCTCCACCCCGTAGCGCCGAGGGGACTGATCGTGCTTCGCGCCGAGGACGTCGTCACCGGCATGCCGGTGCGCAACGCTACGTTCGTCCCGTCGGGCGAACAACCCGTCGCCGCTCCGGAAGGAACCGCAACGCACTCGGCGAACGCGCATTTCAAGCACCAGTGGTTCCAGGCGTCCGCGCCCGGATACCGGAACGTGAGCCTTCCGGGCTGCTTCGTCGCGGGGCGGCAGGGCGTCGAACTCATCCTGCCGATGGAAGAGGAACTCCCCGCCGGGACCGGAGCGCTTCGGGTCTCCGTGACGGATTCCTCCGGGAAACCGCTCGAAGGCGCCCGCGTGACGCTCGGCGGGAGGGGGAAGGAAACGATCGCGTCGTCCGACGTCACGGGGCGGGCCTTCTTCGCCGACGTGCGTTCGGGAATCTACACGCTGTCCGCCCAGAAGAGCGGATACCAGAGCGAAAGCTCGAGAACGGCCGTCCCCGGCGCGACGGAAACGCTGCACGCGCTCAGGCTGAAGCAGCTTGGCGAGTTTCGCGCGCGCGCGCCGTACACGCCGCGCATTCTCTCGGTTCCGGACGACATCGTCCTGCGTCCCGGAGAGCGGCAGACGCTCCAGGTGACGCTCGGAAACGACGGCGACGCAGCGGGAAGCTCCCTTTGCGTGTTCGACATACCGGGCCTCCTCCGGAGCGAACAGGAAATCCGCCTGAGCGCGCGCGAACGTCGCCAGGTTCCGTTCGACGTGGCGATCCCCGAAGACGCCGTCAGCTCCCGTCTTTCCGGCGCGGTCACGCTCGGGACGCAGACAGCGACCGGCAGCCTTCGGGTGGAAGCGCCCACGTTCCGGTGCGTCGCGAAAACCGACAAGGAAGCGTACCGCGAGGGAGACATGCTCGCGTTGCAGGTCCTGGTCTCGACCGATTCGAAGACGGTCGGCCCGGACGACCTCCAGGTGCGCGTCACCTTCAACGACACGTCGCTCGTCCGGGATCTGAAGATCGTCTCCGGCGACGCGGCCGCGACATTTCGCGACATTCCCGTCGCCTTCCGGGGCAACAAGCTCATGTACGGTCTCTACCACCGGAGCGGACGTTCCATCCTGATCAACGCGATCCCCGTCCTCGACGGCGGACGCGAGGTGCTTCTGCTCCCGGACAAGGCGCAGTATCGCGCCGGAGAGACGATCAAGCTCCGTGTTTCCGGCGCGGCGAAGGAAACGGTCACGTTGACGTCGGGGCTATTCCGCCGGGGCGCGCAGGCCGGCGAATCGCGCGAGATCACGCTCGGCGACGACGGAACGGGCGCCGTCGCGATTCCGCTCCCGGGGACGATGCCCACGGGAACGCACGAAATCCGCTGCGGGGACGCGGCCGTGGAGATCGACATCCGAGGCTACGAGACGAAGGTTCTCGACCGCCGCGTCGAAACGGATACGGAAACGGGATCGCTGCGGCTCCTCTGGACCGCGGCGACGCGCGGGCGCATCCCCTGCCGCTGGACCGTCGAAAGCGTTCCGTTCGACGGGACGGGAGACGCGGAAGAAGTCGCTTCGGGGACGATCGTTCTCGAGGGGGAACGGGCGGAATACTCCGCAGCCACGGATCTCGATGCGGAGGAATCGCGCGAACTGACGCTGACGCTCCTTCCCGAAGGGGCGGCGGACGGGGACGAGCCCGTCGCAATCGTTCGGTACGCGTGGAGCGCCGCGGGGGATGCGGAGAACGGACACGCCGACGGCGCGGCGGAAGCGGCGGAAGTCCCCGAACCCGAACGAAAGCCCGAGGACATCGCCGCGCCGGACATCCGGTCCGAACCGGAACTCCCGACGGATCAGCAGGCGTCGTCGTCCGATTCCGGCGACGCGTCCGCGACGCCGAAGAAGCAGGCCGTCGCGGCGGCCGCGCTCCAGAAGCACCTGGCCGCGCAGCTCCGGAACGAAGGAGCTGCGCTCCAGCGCAGCGGCCAGTATAACGACGCGCTGGCCCGATACAGGGAGAGCCTCTCGGTCATGCCGGACGAGGAACTCGAGGAGTACGCCGTGAAGCTCGAAACCCTGCTCCGGAAGCGCGCGAAGCGCCTCGCCGACGAAGGGACGGAGCTTCAGCGGCAGAAGAAGTACGCCGAAGCGGTCGAAAAATTCCGCCGGAGCCTGGTCTACTACCGCACGCCGAAAGTCGAGGAACATATCCGGAAGCTGCACCTGTACATGGAAGCGCTGAAGCGGCGCCAGAAGTAGACCGAACGCAAGCGACACGACACCGTCAGACAGTGCGGCCCCCTGCGACGAATGCATGCAGGGGGCCGCGCTGTCTGACGCACAGGTTCGGAGAGGTCGTCAGTCGAGCGTCCTGTGAAACTTGAAGAGGCTGACGCCCAGAAAGACCGCGATGAGGACGCAGAGCGCGATGACGGGCAACGCAAGCGATTCGAGGCCGACACCCTTGAGCAGGATCCCCCTCGTGATGATCTGGAACCAGGTCAGCGGCAGCGCCATGCTCAGATACCGGAAGACCGTCGGCATCCCCATCCGGGGAAACATGAACCCCGAAAGCAGGATGCTCGGCAGAAAGCCGAAAATCGAGAGGATCATCGCCTGCATCTGGGTCTTCGACACGGTCGATATCAGGATCCCCCACATCAGGGTCGAAAAGATGAAGAGCAGCGTCAGAAGATACAGAAGCGCCAGGCTTCCCCGCATCGGAATGCGGAAGACCGCCCGGCCGACAAGAAGCCCGATGGTCAGCTGGGCGTACCCGACGCCGAGATAGGGCGCGATCTTTCCCACCATCAGCTCCCACGGGCGCATCGGCGTCACGAGGAGCTGCTCCAGCGTTCCGCGTTCACGCTCGCGGACGATGGCCATCGACGTAATCATCATCATGGTCATCGTCAGGATCACGCCGAGAATCCCCGGCACCATATAGTACGGCGTCCGGAAATCCCGGTTGTACCACGGCCGCAGGCGGACATCGTACACAGGCGACATCCCGGTTCCCGTCGCCTCCGCAACGACGGCCGCCGACTTCCGCAGACCGATCATCTCCGCCGCGGCGATCGCCGAACTCGCGGACATCGGGTCGGAAGCATCGACGATCACCTGAATCGCGGCGCCGTCCCTCCGGGCGAGACGACGCGCGAAATCCGGGCCGAAGACGATCCCGACGACGCCGTCGCCGCGCTCGATCGCCCGGCGGATTGCATCATAGGAGGCAGCGTACCCCCTGATGTCGAAATACTGCGTTGCGGATAACGACTGGATGAATTCCCGGCTCTCCTGTCCCATCGACTGGTCGAACACGACCGTCGGAAGATGCTTGACGTCCGTGTTGATCGCGAAACCGAAGAGGATGAGCTGCACGATCGGGATCAGCATCAGCATCGCGAGCGTCAGCGGATCGCGCCGCATCTGGATGAATTCCTTGACGATCAGGGCTCTCAGGCGTCGCATCGTTGCCCCTCCATTCCAGCCGAAGAGCGGACATGATGCACGAAAACGTCCTCGAGCGTCGGCTCGCGCTCTTCCCACGCGGCGGCGCCGGCGACGTCCGCCGGAAGCCGCGCGCCGCACGCAAGGACCCGGACGGATGCTCCGAAGATGTACGCATCGAGGATGCCGCCCGACACAAAGGCGCGGATCCGATCCAAAAACCCGATGGAATCCGGGACTCGGGCCTGCCAGATCTTCCCTGCGGCGACGGTCAGCTCCCGCTTGAGGGCGTCGGGGCTCCCGGAGATCAGCATCTTTCCGGCGTACATGAGGCCGAGCGACGTGCAGTGCTCCGCCTCGTCCATGAAGTGCGTGCTTGCCATAATTGTCGCCCCTCCGTCCGCCAGATCCGCGATCGTCTCCCAGAATCGCCGCCGGGCGGCGGGATCGACGCCGCTCGTCGGTTCGTCGAGAAAGATCATCTCCGGCTCGTGGACGATCGCGCATGCGAGCGCAAGACGCTGCCGCACGCCCCCTGCGAGCGCCCCCGTCAGCGTCCGCTCGCGGCCCCGGAGGTCCGCGAGGGCGATCATGGCGTCCACGCGCTCCCTCCGCTTCGCGTTCGCCAGACCGTACATTCCGGCGTAGAACGTCAGATTTTCCGCGACCGTCAGATCGTCGTAGAGGCTGAACTTCTGGGACATATACCCGATCCGCCGCCGGATCGCCTCCCCCTCGCGCGCGATGTCGCACCCGACGACGCGCCCGCTCCCGGACGACGGGCGCAGGAGGCCGCAGAGCATCCGGATCGTCGTCGTCTTCCCCGAACCGTTCGGTCCGAGGAAACCGAAGATCGCGCCGCGCGGAATGTCGAGATTCACGCCGTCGACGGCCCGGAAGCTCCCGAAGTCCCGCGTGAGCCCGACGGTCGAGACGGCCGCCTCCGCGTCCTTCACGCGACGTCCCTCCCGCTCTCCGCCGCGAGAACGAAGACGTCCTCGAGCGTCGGGCGGACCGCGTCGACGTCGGCGGCGATCCCGGCGCGAGCGAGATGTTCCCGGAGGCGCGGGAGCGCGTCTGCGTCGGCTCCGTCGACGACGACGCGGACGGTCCGCCCGAAACTCGATACGGAGAGGCTCGGGAAATCCGCGAGGCGCCTGCGCGTCTCCGGGACGTCCGTTCGGACGCGGAGGATCCGGTGCGGGAAACGGTCGCAGATCTCGTCGGGCGTCCCCGATTCGAGAACGCGCCCCTTGTGGAGAAAGACGAGCCGCGTGCAGAGTTCGGCCTCGTCCATGTACGGCGTCGATACGACGATCGTCACGCCCCCGCGATTCAGGCGATAGAGGACGCTCCAGATGTCCCGCCGCGAGACCGGGTCGACGCCCGTTCCGGGTTCGTCGAGCACGAGGAGTTCCGGTTCGTGGAGCACCGCGGCGGCGATCGCGAGCTTCTGCTTCATGCCGCCCGAGAGCCGTCCGGCGAGCCTGTCCCCGAACGGCAGAAGGCCCGTAAGCTCCAGAAGCTCCCGCGAACGCGACGCCGCACGAGCGGCGTCCATCCCGTACAAACGGGAGAAGAGGGCGAGGTTCTCGAGGATCGACAGGTCTTCGTACAGGCTGAACCTTCCCGCGACGTACCCGATCCGCCTCTTCGAATCGCTCCCGTCGCCGCCGACCCGTGCGTCGACAGTCCCGGACGACGGCGAGAGCACGCCGACGATCATCCGGAGCAACGTCGTCTTCCCCGCGCCGTCCGGCCCAACGACGCCGAACACCGAGCCCCGTTCGACGTCGAACGACACCCCCCCGAGCGCGCGGACATTCCCGTAGAGCTTGTGCGCGTCGCGGACGGAGATCATCGGAAGGTCACGTCGGCGGGCATTCCGGGACGCAAGAGCCCTTCCGCGTTTCCGACACGGACCTTCACCCGGAAGACGAGATTCGCGCGTTCCTCGGGCGTCAGACTCTCGCGCGGGGTGAACTCCGCCTTCTCCGCGACCTCTCCGACGCGGGCCGGAAAGACGCGTCCGGGGAACGAATCCACGCGCACTTCCGCGTCGCCGCCCGGCCGAACGCGCCCGAGCATCGTCGAGGGAATATAGACGCGCACCCAGCAGTCGGCCTCGTCCCCCAGGACGAAGAGCGCCGCTCCGGGATTCGCGAGTTCGCCCGGCTCCATCGCCCTCACGAGAACGACCGCGTCGAGCGGTGAGCGGATCGCGCGGTCTTCCGCACGAATCACCGAAGCCCGGAGCACGGCGTCGAGGCGTTCGATCTCGCGTCGTTGGGCCGCGATCTGGTCCTCGCGGCTCCCGGCCTGGAGAAAGCCAAGGCTCTCGCGCGACGCGACGAAGGCGTTCCGCGCCACTTCCAGGGCGAGCGCGACGTCGTCCATCTGCTTGCGCGACACGGCGTTCTCCTCGAAAAGCCTGCGATAGCGCCCGTAGTCCCGTTCCGCCTGCTTCAGGCGGGAGGCCGCCGACGCGACGCCTGCGGACGCCTCCCGGATCCGCTGCGAGCGCTCCCCCCGTTCGAGATCCGAAAGCAGCGCGCGTCCGCGTTCGAGCGCCGCCAGGTCGCGCGAGACATCCGCGTCGAGGTCGTCCCGGCGAAGCGTCGCGACGATTTCTCCCGACCGGACCCTGTCTCCCTCTCGGAAGCGCATCTCCGCGACATACCCGCCGATCTTCGGCGCGAGCGTCACCTCCTGAACCTCGATCGTCCCCGTCGCGCGAAGAAGGCCGTCCTCGTCCCGGGACGCGAACGGAAGCGGGATTCCGCCGGTCCACAGCAGCGATCCCGCGGCGAGCGCGATTCCGAGGACACAGAACGCGAGGCGTCTCATCGGGGCTCCATTCCTTCCAGCAACAGTTTCAGCAGCGGCTCGACGGCCCGTTCCTCTTCCGCGAGTTCGGGCAACACCAGTTCGACGACCGCCCTGAAGATGTGCCGGTAGTTCACGACGGACGCCACGACGTACGACATGAGAACGGGGTCCGCGTCGATCCGGAAGACGCCGCTCTTCTGTCCCTCCACGAACGCTTCCTTCAGAAAGCGCACGAGGCCGGAAATCGTGACCGAGAACCGTTCCCGAAAGGCGGGAGACGGGTGCAGGATCTCGTGATACAGGATCGGGGCGATCTCGCGATACCTCGAATGGAGCGCATCGAGCGAACGGGCGTAGAACGACACCCGTTCGAGCGGCGGAAGGCCGCGTCCCGGGGCGATGGACGCATCGATGATTCCGAAGATCCGGTCGAGAACCTCGCAATACAGTCCGTCCCGGCCGCCGAAGTAATACGACACCATCGCCATGTTCGTCCCCGCTTCGTTCGTAATGTCCCGGACCGTCACGTTTCCGTAGCCGCGAAGCGCGAACAGCTTCGCCGCCGCCGCGAGAAGCCGATCTCTGGGGCCTTCCGCCGGGGCGTCTCCGGTTTCTCCGGGTCGGACGTCCGAACCGGCGCCTTCGTCCTTCGCGGCGGTCGCTTCGTCCGTCGCCTTCGTCGCTTTCAGCGCGTCGCGCATGAGGTCGCCTCCAATTCAAACAAACATTTGTTTATTCCGGCTGAAGTATACCCGCCCCGCAGCGTCTGTCAACTCCCCGGGGCTTTTCGCGACGAATCTCCCGCTGCGCGCCTTCGTTCCGTTCGGAAAAGAGCGACATCTCGGGCGAAAGCGGCGGGAATGTGGCATAATAAGCATCGGTCACAGATCCCGACCATCGAAGGAGTCCTGATATATGAAGCGAGGTCACATGATCATCCTCACGGCCGGAATTCTTCTCGGCGGGTGTTTCGCCACAGCCGGGGGGCTTTTGTCCGGCCTGGAGCGGCTGTCGTTGACGCCCCCCGCTCCGGTGGCGACGCAGGAGCACATCGTCCCGGCGAGAGACTCCTTTGTGGAAATTCCGGTATCGGCTTCCTTCGCGGATCTCGAACGCCTGGCTGACGAACGGATTCCCGAGGCGGTCTACGACGCCGCGGCCCGCCCGCTCGACGTCCCGACGGGCAAGGCCGCCGGAGACCTCCACGTGCGCCGGTCGGGCAAGGCGACGCTGCGATCCGACGGAAAACGCCTGATCTTTTCGATCCCGCTGGCCTTCACCTCCCGCATCAAATGGGAGGCAGAGTTTCTGGGGCTGCGGCCGAGCACGAACCAGACCCCCTCGGGCGCGTTCATCCTGACGATCTCCCTGATCCCTTCGTTTACCGACGACTGGGAGCTGCACACGAGTCCCGACATTTCCGTCGAATGGAAGAAAAAGCCGTCCATCGAGCTTCTGAACCAGACCATCGGGATCGCCGGACTGCTGGAAGACCTGATGCAGTCCCGGTTTCGGGAAGAAGCGGGCGTCCTGGACAGGGTGCTGAACGAGCAACTCCGGCTGCGCGAGCGCGCCGCCGAGCAATGGAGGGCCCTGCACTCTCCGATCCGAATCCGCTCCACCCCCGACGTGTGGCTCGAGGTGGAGCCCCGCGGCATCTACCGGCCGGTCGTCCGGATGGACCGGAAAACGCTGACGGTCACGCTCGGAATGGTCGCGGGACTCCGCGCAGCCGCAGGAGCCTCCCCGCCCGAACGCGTCGAAACCCTGCTTCCGAAATTCTCGAAGGGCATCCCCCGCTCGCGCGGGGTGGACGTTCAACTCCGCCTCTCGATGCCCTACGACGTCATCAACGAATCGCTCGTTCCCGTATGGAAAGGGATCGAGTTCCACAGCGACGGCGCACGCGTGACCATCAGGGACCTGAAAATCTCCGGAAACGGGGACAGGCTGGTCGTCGCGGCGGACATCAAGGCCCAGGGGCCGGGGTTCTTCTCGAAGGCCGAGGGCGTCATCTATCTGACGGGCGTCCCGGTTCTGGACCGCGCCGCCCAGATGGTCCGCATCGATCGGTTCGACTTCGACCCGTCCACGCTTTCGGGGCTCGCCGCCAGGGCTGCATGGCTTGCGAAACCGACGTTCGTGCGGTCGCTGCAATCCAGGCTCGCGTGGTCCATCGCCCGGCCGCTCGACGACGCGCGTTCGGCCGTGCGGGACGCGCTCTCCACGGCCGCGCTCGACGAGCATTTCGTCCTGACGGGCACGCTCGACGAACTGACGCTGGACGACATCACCGCGCAGGAAGACCGGCTGAGCGTCCTCACGTCGATCAAGGGACGACTCAGCGTACGCTACACGCCGTGAGGCGAACACAAACCGAAGAACAGACACCATCACCCTGATGCTGCAAGGAGGACGGAACAAATGGAAAAAAACCCGATTTACGCGGAATCCCTTGAGGCGCACCGTCGACACAGAGGAAAACTCGAAGTGACGTGCCCTCTGCCCATCGAGACGATGCACGATCTGGCCGTCGCCTATACGCCGGGCGTCGCGGAACCGTGCCGGGAGATCGAACGTCGGCCCGAAGCCGCCTACGAGGTGACATCGAAGGGACACATGGTCGCGGTCATCACCGACGGCAGCGCCGTCCTGGGACTCGGGGACATCGGCGCGGCCGCGTCGCTGCCCGTCATGGAAGGCAAATGCGCGCTCTTCAAGCGCTTCGCGGGCATCGACGCGTTTCCGATCTGCATCGACTCCCGCGACACGGAGGAGATCGTCCGGACGGCGGCGCTCATCACGGCCTCCTTCGGCGGCGTCAACCTCGAGGATATCTCCGCCCCGCGCTGCTTCGAGGTCGAGCGCCTGCTCCAGGAAAAGTGCGACATCCCGGTCTTCCACGACGACCAGCACGGAACGGCCGTCATCGTTCTCGCGGGATTGCTGAACGCGCTCAAGATCGTCGGAAAGAAACTTTCCGACGTCAAAATCGTCGCGAGCGGCGCAGGCGCGGCCGGAACGGCCATCATCCGCTTCGTCATGAGCGCCGGCGCGCGGAACGTCATCATGTGCGACAAGTCCGGAGCGATCTATTCGGGACGTCCCGAACACATGAACGCGGCGAAGGAGGCCGTCGCCCGCGACACGAACCCGAACCGGGAGAAGGGGAGCCTCGCGGATGTCCTGCGCGGCGCGGACGTCTTCCTCGGAGTCTCCGCCCCCGGGCTTCTGACCGCCGATATGGTCAAGACGATGAACTCGGGCGCGATCGTCTTCGCGATGGCCAACCCGACGCCCGAGATCTTCCCGGACGAGGCGAAGGCCGCAGGCGCAGCCGTGGTCGCCACCGGACGCAGCGACTTCCCGAACCAGATCAACAACTGCCTGGGATTCCCGGGAATCTTCAAGGGAGCGCTCGACGTGCGCGCCGCCCGGATCACCGAGTCCATGAAGATCGCCGCAGCGCACGCGCTCGCGGGGCTCGTTCCCGAGGCGGAACTCACAGCCGAGAACATCATTCCGGCCGCACTCGATCCCCGTGTCGTTCCTGCCGTCGCCTCGGCGGTCTCGCAGGCCGCGCGCGACGCCGGAGTCAGCAGGATCTAACGCCCGGAGCGGCGAACGCATGATGCCGTCAGGCGGAAGGAGCGCCCCGAACCGCAACGCGAGAAGGGGGTGTTCCTTCCGCCTGTTGTTTGCGTGCGTCCTGCTCGCGCTCGTCTTCGGCCGCTCCGCGTCCGCGACGCCTCTTTCCGACGACCTGTCCGAACCGCGGCTCTCCTCGATCGAAGCGTCCCTGAGGGAACGCGCCGAAGCGTTCGAACGGCGCTCCGACGCGTTCCGGCGCGAGGAAGCGGCGTCCCCGGCGACGGAATTCGGCGTCCCGTCCGAAAAGGCGAAGGAATTCGAGTACCTTCTCGCGAACGTCCGGAGCGTGTATTCCCGTTCGATCGGGGCCATCGGCCGCATCAGGGAACTCGCGGAGCGGAGGGAGGAATCCCGGCGCGCGGTTCCGCCGCCGCTCCCGCACCCGGCGCCCTGGTCGCTCTCCTTCCTCGACGAACACCTCGAAAAACTCGACGACCTGGACGAACAGGTCCGCGAGAACGAATACCAGCAGGCGCAGCTCCGCGAGGGGCTCAAAGAGGACGCGGACGATCTCGATGCGGTCCGGAAGAAGATCCGGCAGGCGGCGGAACGTCTCGGAGACATTCCGGAAGGGTCCGCCGCGCGCAGGAAGGCCGAGTGGGAGCTTCGCTTCCTGAAGGCCGAGGAGGAGGCGTTCGGCGCGTCGACGGAGTTCTACAGGCTCCGCCGGACCGTTACGGATCTCGAACGCGCACGACTCGACCGGGAACGGACGCTGTTGCGCGAACGCATCGCCGTGATCCGGACCGGACTCGCGTACGACGAAGCGGACCTGCGGGCGCGGATCGCGCGGATCGACGAACGGGCCGTCCGATTCGCCGAAAGCGCCGAGCGCTGCGCCCGGCTTCTCGCCGATCCCGGCATGACGGAGACGACGGCCCCGGACGGTCTCCGCGAAACGATCCGAAAGCTCGAGGACCAGGCGCGACAGGCCGGGGGGCTTCTGAACGCGATCCGGGAAACGTGGGAGCGCCGGTATGCGCTGCTGCGATCCCCCGCGCCCGAAGCGGCCGCGCTCGACGCCTGGGCCGGCGAGGCGACGTGGTGGTCAGATGTCGTTCGGGACCGTCTGACGGATCGTCAGCGGTTTCTCGCGAACCTGGCCGCGCGCGCGTCGCTTTCGGAAGGAGCCTCGCCTTCCGTCCGCGACGCGATCGAACGCGGCAAACAGGAGACGCTCGACTACATTTCCGCGGTTCTCTCCTTCTCGCGGCTCCAGCGACGCCTTCTTGACGAAATCGGGAAACGGAAGAACGCCTCCGGTCTCGGCGAACGCCTGCGAGGCGCTTTCGAACAGCGTTTTTCGGACATCCGCGACATCGAACTCTGGACCGTCGGCGACGTACCCGTCACGCTCGGCAAGCTGCTTCAGGCGCTCCTGATCCTGCTCGTCGGCATTCCCGCAGGGAACGCAGTCCTGCGGTTCGTCAAGAAGCGCCTCTACCGCAGGCAGCGGCAGGACATTCACGCCGCGCTCCTCCTGCTGCGCATCGCGCAGTACCTTTTCGTGACCCTGCTTGCGTTCTCGGCCCTCCATGCGGTCCGCATCCCGCTGACGGCGTTCGCGTTTCTCGGAGGCGCGATCGTTGTCGGCGTGGGGCTCGGCGCGCAGGAGTTCTTCCGCAACCTCATCAGCGGGCTCGTCCTGATGATCGAAAAGCCCATCCGGATCCACGATATCATCGAGATCGACAACGACATCGCCGTGGTGAAGGAAATCGACTCCCGGGCGACGCATGTCCTGACGTTCAACGGCGTGGACGTCTTCCTGCCGAACAGCTACTTCTGGGAGAACCGGATCGCGAACCGGACGTTCTCATCGAAGAACGTCAAGCTCCGGATGACCGTCTGCGCGGCGTACGGCTCCCCGGTCCGGGAGGTCGAGCGGATCCTGCTCGAAACCGCGGGATCGCACCCGAAGATCCTGCGCGATCCCGCGCCGGGCGTCACGTTCGCGGACTTCGCCGAGCACTCGCTGACCTTCCGGCTCTCATTCTATCTCTCGCAGCGCGACCTCCTGCTTTCCTGGCCGCTCTACTACGACGTGATGAGCGACCTCCGGTTCGCGCTCACGGACAGGCTGGAAGCCGCAGGCGTCGAAATCGTCCCGACGCACAGGCTGGCATGGTCGGACGCGGAGCGGAGCGCGAAAACGTTGTAAAATCGGTGCAAGACTGGAAAAAATACATAGGGAGGGAAGCCCATGTCTCGAAAACTCATCGCTGTTCTCGTTCTCATTCTCGTCGCCATCGGCGCGTATACGGTCCTGCGCGAGCGTCACGTCGCGTCGGAAAAGCCCGCGGAAAGCCCCCCGCGACTCGTCAAGACGATGACGCTCTCCGCCGGGGACGACAGCTTCAAACGTTCCTATCCGGGCAAGGTGCTCGCGTCGCAGCGCGTCGATCTCTCGTTCCGCGTCGCCGGAACGCTCATGGAAATGCCGACGCTCAAGGGACAGAAGATCGCGAAAGGGGATCTCGTCGGCCGTCTGGATCCGAGAGATTTCGACACGCAGCTGCAGAACGCGAAAAGCTCTCTCGACAACGCGAAGGCGCAGCTCGCCGCGATGAAGGCCGGCGCCCGCAAGGAAGAGATCTCGCAGCTCTCGTCGCAGGTGGCGTCGGCGAAGGCCCGAATGGACGAGGCGGAGACGAACTTCAAGCGCATGGAATCGCTCCTCAAATCCGGCGCCGTCGCCAAGGCGACGTACGATCAGGCGAAAACCGCGTACGACGTGGCCCGAGCCGCGACGAACACCGCGTCGCAGGAACTCCAGAAAGCCCGCGCCGGATCCCGCAAAGAGGACGTCGACGCGATGGAAGCGACGATCAAGGGGCTGGAATCCAAGGTCCAGGCCGCGCAGAGCGCGCGCGAGGATACGGAATTGCGAGCCCCCTTCTCGGGAATCGTCGTCGACCGCTACGTCGAGAATTTCCAGAGCGTCCAGAAGGACCAGCCCGTCGTGACGATCCAGAACCTTTCGGAACTCGAGGTCGTCATCGCGCTGCCCGAGCAGGACATGGCGCGCTCGAAAGCCGCGGGCAAAATAGAGATGAACGCCCAGTTCGACGCGCTTCCGGAACGTCTCTTCCCGCTCTACCTCAAGGAAGCTTCGACGCTCGCCGATCCCCAGACGCAGACGTACGCCATCACGTTCGGAATGTCCTACCCCGACGGACTCCTGGTCCTTCCGGGCATGACGGCCACGGTGCAGATTTCGGCGTCAGGCATGCCGCAGCTGACATCCGGCTTCACGATCCCGTCCGCCGCGATCGTCGCGGAGAAGGGCGAGAAGCACTCCGTCTGGCGCCTCGCGGGCGAGCCGCCGGCGGTCCGGAGCGTTCCGGTGACCATCCTGGGGTACAACGAAGACACCGTTCGCGTGTCGGGCGATTTCCACGCAGGAGACCGGATCGTCGTCGCGGGAACGCAGTTCCTCGCTGAAGGGGAGAAGGTCCGCCTGTATCGCCCCGTGTCGGAACAGGGGAACGCCCCCTCCGGGAAATAGGAGCGGGCCGCCATGAACATCGCGGAGTACGCCATCCGGAAAAAGACAATCACCTGGTTCATGGTCGTCCTCCTCACCATCGGGGGCATCGCCGCCTATACGGGACTCGGCAAGCTCGAAGACCCCTCGTTCACGATCAAGACCGCCGTCGTGAGCACGGCCTACCCGGGGGCGTCGCCGGTCGAGGTCGAACAGGAGGTTACGGAGGTCATCGAAAGCGCGATCCAGCAGCTCGGGCAGGTGGACAAGGTCCGCTCCCTGTCGCAGGAAGGCGCGTCCGTCATTTACGTCGACATCAAGGATACCTTCACGGGAAAGGATCTTCCGCAGATCTGGGACGAACTGCGGCGAAAGGTCGGGGACGTCCAGCGTTCGCTGCCGCCCGGAGCGGGGCCGTCGCTCGTGAACGACGACTACGGGGACGTCTTCGGCGTCTATTTCGGGCTCACGGGAAAGGGATTCTCGCCGAAGGAACTCGAAGACTTCGCGATCCGGCTCCGCAAGGAACTCCTGCTCGTCCCGGGCGTCGCGAACGTCCGGATCGCCGGCGCGCAGCAGCAGGCCATCTACGTCGAACTCTCCCGGGTCCGGATGTCGCAGCTCGGGATATCGCTCCAGGAGATCTTCGACACGCTCAAGGCGCAGAACCTCGTGGCGTCCGCGGGCAAGGTCCGGTCCGGGGCGGACTACATCCGGATCGAACCGTCGGGGACGTTCACGTCTTCCGAAGAGATCTCGTCCCTGCTGCTCCGGGGATCGTCGGGCGCCATGATCCGGCTCGGCGACATCGCATCGGTCACGAGAGGCTATCTGGATCCGTCGCGATCGCTCATGCGGTTCAACGGAGAACCCGCCGTCGGAATCGGAATTTCCAACATCAAGGGCGGCAACGTCATCACGATGGGAGACGCCGTCAAGCAGCGACTCCGGGAGCTCGAGTCCGAAACTCCGGTCGGAATGCGGCTCGGGTTGATCTATTACCAGTCGGACACGGTCCGCGATTCGATCAACAACTTCATCGTCAACCTGCTCGAATCGCTCGTGATCGTGATCGGCCTGCTGCTCGTCTTCATGGGTCTGCGCAGCGGGATGCTCATCGGCGGCGTGCTGCTCCTGACGATCCTGGCGACATTTGTCGTCATGCGCATGGCCGGGATCGACCTGCACAGCATCTCGCTCGGCGCCCTGATCATCGCGCTCGGGATGCTCGTGGACAACGCCATCGTCGTCGCGGACGGCATCCTGGTCCGCTCCCAGATGGGACAGGACCGCACCGCGGCAGCGAGCGAGGTGGTTCAGCAGACGCAGTGGCCGCTCATGGGAGCGACACTGATCGCCATCATCGCCTTCGCCCCCATCGGTCTGTCGCCCGACAGCACGGGAGAGTTCTGCAGCAGCCTCTTCCAGGTGGTCGGCATCTCCCTGCTGCTGAGCTGGATTCTCGCCGTCACGGTCACGCCCCTCGCGGGCGTGGTCTTCCTGAAGCCGTCCGCCTCCGACCAGGGGAAGGATCCCTACGGCTCCGGACTCTATCGGGCGTACGCCGCCTTCCTCGAACTGTGCCTGCGGCGCAGGATCGCCGTCGTGTGGACGGTCGCCGGGGCGCTCGCGCTTTCCGTCGTGGCCTTCGGCTTCGTCGACAAGTCGTTCTTTCCCAGCTCGACGAGTCCGATGTTCACGATCGACTTCTGGAGGCCGAACGGCGCGCATATCGAAACGACCCAGGCGGATGTCCGGCGGATCGAAACGTTCCTTCTCGAACGCCCTGAAACCGCCTCTGTCGCCGCCTTCAGCGGCGAAGGAGCGCTTCGCTTCCTCCTGAACTACACTCCGGGAGATCCGGGAAGCAATTACGGGAGCCTCATTGTCACCGCAAAGGGAACCGAAGAGGGAATCCGTCTCATGAGGGACGTCTCCGGCTTCGTGGCGGAATCCATGCCGCAGATCGATCCGCGGGTGCGGCCGTTCAGCAAGGGAACCGGCGGCGGCGCGAAGATCCAGGTCCGTTTCCTCGCGGAGGATCCCGAAGTTCTCCGGGATCTCGAACGGAAGGCGAAAGAGATCATGAAACGCTTTCCGGAGAGCGTGAACATCCGGTCCGATTGGGGGCAGCGGGTCAAGGTAATCCGGCCCGAACTCGACGATACCCGGCTCCGTTCCTCCGGCCTGACGCGAAAGGACGTCGCGACCGCGCTCGAACTCTCATTCTCCGGGTCGTCCGTGGGGCTCTACCGCGAGAACGACAAGCTCATCCCGATCGTCGCGCGGCTTCCGCTCCTCGACCGGGGCAACGCCGGGACGATGCCGGAGGTCCAGGTCTGGAGCCCGCTCATGCGGCGCTATATCCCGCTCGTCCAGGTGGCATCCGACTTCCGGGTCCGCGCGGAGGACCCGACGGTCTACCGCCGGAACCGGATGCGCACCCTCACCGTCGAGTGCGACGCGTCCGACGGACGGACCGGCGTCCTCTTCGCGAAGATCCGCCCGCTCATGGAAGCGATCACGCTGCCGCCGGGCTGCGCTCTGGAATGGGGCGGGGAGTTCGAAGGTTCGCAGAAGGCCCAGGGCGGCCTGATGCGGATGATCCCGCTCGCGTTCGTCTTCATCGTGCTCATCCTCGTCATGCTCTTCAACGCCTACCGGCAGGTGACGATCATCCTGCTGACGCTGCCGCTCTCCCTGACCGGCATGACCGCGGGACTGCTCGTCTTCGGAAAGTCGTTCGATTTCCTGGCGCTTCTGGGCTTTCTGAGCCTTGCGGGAATGCTGATCAAGAACGCCATCGTCCTGATCGACCAGATCGACCTCGAAATACGGGAGGGAAAGGCCCCCTACGCGGCCATCGTCGACTCGGCGCTGAGCCGGGCGCGCCCCGTTCTGATGGCCGCGATGACGACCGTCCTCGGCATGATCCCGCTCTACTTCGACTCGCTCTTTTCGGCCATGGCCGTGACCATTATGTTCGGGCTCACGTTCGCCACGGCGCTCACGCTCATCCTCGTGCCGGTTTTGTACGCGCTGTTGTTCCACGTTTCGAAGGCGGGATCGCCCGCGTCCTGATCGAGGACAGGCGCGCAAGCGGAAGAAGCGGAAACGAGAGAGGGGAGGCGCGCCGCGCCTCCCCTCTCTCGTTCATTCTCCGTTCTCACGCGTCTGCCGGAATCTCTCGGGCAGGCCGCTGCGTTCTCCCTCTTACCGCTTCATTCGCGCGGCAAGCACCGGCGCCAGCAACAGGACCGTCCAGAACGACGCGAAGCCCGCGTCGCATCCGCCGCCGCCCGAGCTCCCGCCGCCCGTGACGGTGGGCGATGGCGTGACTGTCGGCGCTCCGGCCTGCGTGAACGCCTTGAGGCAGACGTTCGCGTTCGCGAACAGAAGCGTCGCATCCGTCCAGCTCGCGCCGTTCAATCCGTAGAAGCTCTCTCCGGCATTGGCGGTCGCCTGGTCGGAGTAGCCCGTAAGCGGCATCTCGAGCGGAACGGGATAGTTGTACCCGGGCGTCGTCAGCTTCACGACAACCGAGAACTTCTCTCCCGCGGCGACGGGCGCGACGGTCGTGAACGGAACGGTATGGTATCCCGTCTCCGCGAGCGTCCCCGTCGCTGCGAGCGTCATCGTCCCGGACGTCGGATTCCCCGCCGCTGCATTGCGGTAGACGCGGATTTCGTAGACGGAATTCGGCATGTAGGCGTAGAAAGAAGCGGCCGCGACGCTTTCGGACGCCTGCGCGGTCCAGATGTTCGCGAACCAGGCCGTATCGCTGCCTGCGCTGCCGATATTGTTCACCCATCCGAGCGGGTCGTAGCCGTATTGGCGAAGGTACGGCTTCGTCGTCGTCCCGATATAG
>ERZ1645192.563-NODE-563-length-30933-cov-10.495596_pt1 | contig 30933 bp, 20 predicted proteins | sample MGYA00575354_ERZ1645192 | MGnify/ENA primary metagenome ERZ1645192 (study PRJEB40844, sample SAMN11349763) | freshwater sediment metagenome | isolation source: river sediment | host: Sediment | place: India: Faizupur Khadar , New Delhi | collected 2017-02-21 ... | reverse complement strand
GAAAGAACACCTCCTGTTTTTTTGAGACTGTCCCAGGGTGCGCAGGTTAATTTATCAGTAACCACGGCGGCATTGAAGGTAGGTACCTTAACTATCTGAAGGTCGCCCTCCGTACTGAACCCGGAATGTATGATATTGTTCCTGAAAGTGATCTTCCTTGTTCCGGCTTCCACCGACTCGGCAATAAGAAATTCATGTTCGCCAGGCTTTCCTATCGGCCCTTCATAAGTTCCGTATGAACCCAGTTCCGAAGCATAAGTTTTCACTCCCTTCATTTGTATCAGAAGAATGGTGTCTCCTGCTTCGAATTTTGATAACTGTCCTGCGTTGGCTCCGTCATTTTTAATGATCACCCAGTCTGTTCCAAACGATTCAACCCTGCCATAATCGTTAATTATGCCTTTCAGCTCTTTTACCTGCGAAAGCAAAGGAGAAGTCGTTACTGCTAACAATAAGAAGCTCAGCACTAAACAGTTGATATTGCACGACAGCTTTCCGGTCATTAATGAGGAAAAAATGAACTGCTAATATAACGAATAAATTGAAAAAAACTTGTTAATTTATTCATTATGGGTGAGTCCGGGTTTCTCGACAGTATACATCAGCGGAAATTCAATATGGAAGATAGTTCCTTTCCCTGACTGTGATTCGAACCAGATCCTTCCTCCGGCTCCTTCCACATATTTTTTAACTATGGAGAGGCCCAGACCTGTTCCTGAAGATTTTGTTGTGAAGTTTGGGGTAAACATTTTTTTCTGAAGCTCCACGGGAATCCCTTCACCATTATCTTTTACCGATACGAGAACCTTATTCCGTACCACTTCGGTTTCTATTTCAATTAATCCTTTACTGTGCTGGGGAATCGCCTGGATACTGTTTTTAATAAGGTTAGAGAAGATTCCGTTAAGATGTTCACGATCGGCGAAAATGAAAATCTTGTTTTCAGCCGGCCAGCGTACCATGAACGTAATATTGTCGGCGTTCTTGAAAAGCTCGAGTGTTGATTTGATCTGGCCAAGAAGCTCCACCTCCATCGGATTTGTGCCTGGCATCTTTGCAAAAGCCGAAAAGGCCGAGGCAATTGACGACAGGTTATCGATATATTCTATCTGGTTTCTAGAAAACATTTCAATTTTCTCTCCGAAATCAGGTATCCCGTCTTTCCATGATTTAAGAAGCTGCTGGATATTCAGCTTCATGGGTGTCAGGGGATTCTTAATTTCATGTGCAATCTGTTTGGCCATTTCGCGCCATGCATATTCACGTTCTGAATCTGCAAGCTTTGCCGCACTTTCATCAAGTTCGCCCACCATCCTGTTATATTGTTGTACCAGCTCTCCAATCTCATCATTCCCTTTATATTCAAGATGTTCGCTCTTCCTGCCGAGCTTCACGGAAGCGAGTCCGTCACTCAGCATTGAGAGCGGGGATGTCAGCCTGCCGCTGATAAATACAGCCACCCCCATTGTAAAAAGAACAAGAAGAAGTGTAAAATTTACAATTGCAACAACAAGGTTCGAAATTTCCCTTGCCAGAAGGCTCTGCATCCTGAAATAGGGAAGGTTAAGGTATGCCAGCACTTTGTTCTCGAAATTGTAAAAAGGAACATATACGGAAATATATTTCAGCTTACCGATCGTTTCTTCCTGTGAATAAAGGCTTTTGGTAAGAAATTTCAGGTTGTTCCACGCAGTGTTGTTGATCCTGATTCCTGTCAGGTTCCGCGAAAAGATCTCCTCACGCGAGGTAGCCATCAGAAAACCGTTCAGGTTATACAGGTTGATATCGGTATTGAAGATATTTGAAAGTTTTACAAGCAGTTCATTGAGTGATGCATTGCTGCTGTTTCTCCAGTCGGAGGAGAGGGTTTTCTCCATAGCCAGTTTGTTATCAAGCTCAAGGTAGATTGAATTAAGCTTTTCCGTAATATTCTCATAATGTTTCGACCTGTATTCCCTGATCGTAAAAATAGAAACAACAACTCCGACAAGAATAAAAGAAAACAAGAGGATACCGATAAATGTAAGCTGCAGTTTCTGCCTGAAGTTAAGCGATGAGAGCCTGCTGACATCTGGACGCCGGATACACAGGAATAAGAGGCTCAGGAATAGAAAGGTATATGAAAAGAGGTAGGCAAAGGTGATAAGGATATTTACAATTGTAAGCAGAGGCTTGCTTATAATTACTGTGGCATTACCATTACGGTATAGTACATGACGGTACTTGTCGTGGTCAAATATCCTGTAGTCGGAATTCTTGTCAACATATTCCTCATCGGCTTTATCATATGGAAAATCGCCCGACTTCAGTACTATTTCTCCGTTTATATATTTGGCAAACGAATAATCGCGGAGCCCCGAATATCCCCGGAATTTTTTGTCGAGCAACAATTCGGAATATCCAGGCTGGAAGGCATTGGCATTACTGTACAATTCGATGAACAAACCATTTGAGACCAGCTTGTCTTTTCCGAAAACAAGCTGCCCCAGGTAATAAGAACGCCCCCCCTGGTTATCGATAAATGAGAATCCCGTCCCGGTAAGAGGATGCCCGTATTTGCGCACCCTTTCCCTGAAAAATCCGAAACAGTTGTCAACCAGCTCACCTGTCTGCCCCAGCTGAAGAGGATCATCGCTCCGGCACATCGACATAACAAAATTGTAATTGCCCCAATAGCCGCTGAAATAATTATCGCGGAGATATGCATAGATAAGCCTGAAATTATCCTGGAAGAACTGGTCCTCCATCATGTTTATCAAAAGTGTATCCCTTTCAAGCAGGGGCCACATATCAAGCAGAATATGTTCGGCCTCCGGATCATTTTCCGTCGACAGCGAAAGAGCCTGGATCTTCATGTTCTCAGTAGTTTTATTCTCCGAAAACCTGGTTATCATAAAGAGCGAATAAAGACCCAGAGCCAGGGAAAAAGAGACAGCCAGCTTCAGGATACCGTTCTTGCCGGCGTGAAACAGACCTGATTCATTGCCCTTGCCTGTCAGTTTCACAGCTGAAGTGTAGGCCATAATTATAAGCAGCACAGGGATCAGGAAAAGAAGTATTACTGATGTATATCCTGCAATACTGTTGATATTTATTTTTAAAACCTTATAAGCTTCAAAACTAATATTTGAATCACTGATCAACCTTCCAAAAAAAGTATGAAGCAATCCAAGTAATGTTGCTGCCACGATAATAAGAGCTCCGATAATAAAATAATGCCTGCTTTTACTTCCCGCAGAAATTCCTGTGACACTGACATTTCTGAAAATCAGTAACATCAAGTCGGCTAACAAGATGCTTAAAACAAGAAGATGGCCCAGGGAAGGTAAGAAGCTGTTCAATGAAAACACATACGATGAGAACAGGTCTGTTCTGAAAAGAGTACCGGGCTTATCAGCCAGCAACAGGAATATGTATAACGACCCATATATTGCGAGGCAGGCAAGCAATGCCTCAACGATCCTTTTCCGGGCAGCCAGGATCCTGAATATCCTGTGAATTATAACAAGTATCAGAATGAATAGCAGTATCCAGAAAGAAACAGGGATTGCCATTAAAGGAGAACCTGACCTTTCATCGGGAAAGAGCAGTGAAAAGAGGAGGTTGCCGCGGCTGTCAAAGATCTTATAATCATCCCCGGCATTTTCGAAGCTGAATCCTGTTTTTTCAGGTATTCCGAAATAGCTTTCAAATCCATTCCTGATGATATCATTTTCAAATTCGTGGTCGGTTCTTATCCTCAGAAGACCGACCAGGAGTTCATTTGATGATCTTATTGTACGGGTCAGGAACCATCCGTTCTGTAAAAAGATCAGAGGGCGTGAAAAAGTGGAATCATCAATGAACAGGGGTACATCAAAATTATTATCCGACCAGTATGTAAGCTTATCATCGAGGTATTCGAGTATTGTTATTCCGTTATTCTCAGCCTCACTGAAAATAGCATTCTCGCCGAGGGAACCATGGTGTTCATCAGTAGCGATCAGAGGTTCGAGGCTCTTCAGGCAGTTATCAAGTATCTTCTCTTTTTCGTGGAGAACTTTATTGAATCGTGCAGTCCTGAGCCTGTATTCAAAATCGCCGAAATACAACGACTCACCGACAAGTGCCACGACCAGCGACAGAACGGTAAGTGACAGAAGCAACCATGTATTCCGGGTTTTATCCATAATTGAGTTTGATTTAGTCGTGGTGATAAGGTTCACCCTTAATAACCGTAAAGGCTCTGTAAAGCTGTTCTGCGAACAATAATCGTACCAGCTGATGTGGAAATGTCATTCTTGAAAGTGAAAGCCTGAAGCCTGCTGCTTTGTATACTTCTTCAGAAAAACCCCATGGACCGCCTATAACAAAAACGATTCTCTTGCCCGGCAATAAGATCCTGTTCTGGAGCCACCCTGCAAATTCTGATGTACTCAGTTCTTTTCCTCTTTCATCGAGGAGGACAACAAAATCATCTTTCCCAAGGGCTTCAAGAATCTTTTTCCCCTCTCTCAGCTTCTGTTCCTGTAAAGGCATATTTTTTGTATCCTTCAGGTCAGGGACAGTGATAATTTCAAAAGTGCAATATTTTTTCAGACGCGAGGCATATAATTCCACACCTGCCGAGATATGCTTTTCGGATGTTTTGCCTGTCTGCAAAATTGCTATCCTCATAAATATTGGCGCGACTTTTGTTAATATATTCCTGCCGGGGCATTATCACAAAAGTATAATTAATAATGTTGACTGGCAATTATTATTATCTTGTGAAATCCAAGGCAGTTCTTTAGTGAAATATGCTAAATTTGTACAATGATTCCGGTGCAGGAATTTAAAATATCAGGTGATGAGTATAGTTAATGTCTTTACGGTTCTATTTATTCTGATCGGAGGCTTTAATTTGTCAGATCAGGAACAGGCAAGGATCCCTTCTGAGATCACTGTCGCTTTTAAAGCCGGAAATGCTGCTGAGCTTGCAAAATATCTTAATCCCACAGTTGAGCTTCTCCTTCCCGACAAAGAGGATTTCTACAAAAAAAATGTTGCAGAAGCAATCCTGAAAGAGTTCTTCGGTTCGCATCCCACAAAAGATTTCATCATCCGTTACCAGGGTGTTAAAAATGATGTTCAGTATGCGATTGGCAATCTCAAAACTGAAAAGGGCGATTTCAGGGTTTACTTTCTTATGAAAAAAGTTGGCGGCCAGCAGCTTATACACCAGATACGCATAGACCTGGAGAATGGAAAATAGAGTACTTCGTGAGTTTATCCTGCGAAGTGTGGGAGAAGATCTCGGCGACGGGGATCATTCATCGCTTGCCTGCATACCCTGGGATGCCACCGGAACAGCCAGGCTGCTTATTAAAGAGGAAGGTATAATTGCAGGTGTTGCCGTTGCCAGGGAAGTTTTCTCAACGATCGATAAGGAGCTTGCTTATGATTTACATATCTCCGATGGGAGCAGGATTTGTCCCGGCGACGTTGCTTTTCATGTAACGGGGCGGCAGCAGTCAATACTTAAATCAGAGCGGCTGGTACTTAATATAATGCAGAGAATGAGCGGTATCGCAACAAGCACCAGTCAGTATGTTAACCTCCTGAAAGGGCTTAAAACAAAGGTGCTCGATACAAGAAAAACTACTCCCGGCGTAAGGTTCCTCGAAAAAGAAGCAGTACGGATAGGCGGCGGGGTAAACCATAGAATGGGGCTCTTCGATATGATAATGCTTAAGGATAATCATATAAAATATGCAGGCGGCATTGAAAAAGCCATACACAGCACAAGGGAATATCTCAGGAAAAATAACAGGAAGCTCAAAATAGAAATTGAAGCCTCTAACCTCGACGATGTAAAAATAATCATTGCCACAGGAGGGGTAAACAGGATCATGCTCGATAATTTCAATATTGAGGATACCATTACCGCTGTGAAAATGATCAATGGAAGATATGAAACAGAATCCTCAGGAAGGATAACTCTCGAAACTGTGAGGGCTTATGCTGAATGCGGAGTCGATTTTGTTTCTGTCGGGGCACTGACACATCATATTAAGAGCCTCGACATGAGCCTAAAGGCTGTTTAACTTATGCAGACAATCAAAAGGTTTAACCGGAAGGGATATCTTGGTAATCTGGTATTACCAGGATTTGACGGCATACCTGTCAGCCTGGTTATCCGGTTTGTTCTTAAAGGCTTCCGCAAGGGAGTCCTTGTCACACGTGCCTCATCAATAGCTTTTAACCTTCTGATGGCAATACTCCCGGGAACAATATTCCTGTTTACACTTATCCCATTTATCCCTATCCAAAACTTCCAGGAAGAGCTGATCAGGCTTTTCGAAAGCATCATGCCGGTAAATGCATTCTCGTTTATGGAAACAACTATTGTGGATGTGGTTACAAACAAAAGCGGTGCATTACTGCTTTTTATGTTCATAGCCACAATCATCTTCTCCACAAACGGAATACATGCTGTCATTCATGCTTTTGTGGTATCGGCACACACTTTCAAATCGAGAAGCTGGAGAAGCCAGAGGAAAGTAGCTATTCTTCTTCTGTTCATTGTACTTCTGATGATTGCGCTTGCCGGCTTCCTTGTCATCTTCGGAAAATCGTCAATGAACAGGCTTGTTGAGATAGGCATCCTGGAGAGAAAGGCAGTTATTTTCATGGTAGTCTTTCTGAAATGGCTCCTGGTAATATTGCTGCTTTTCCTTGCAATATCTTTTCTTTATTATTTTGCTCCTGCCAGGAAGGGTGATTTCAGGTTCATCTCACCGGGTTCCACACTTGCAACGATTCTTTTTATCATCACATCACTTGGATTTTCGGCTTATGTCAATAACCTGGGACAATATAATAAGCTTTACGGATGGATCGGTACACTCATGGTGATCCTTGTATGGCTTTATCTGAATTCAATAGCCCTTCTGATAGGATTTGAGCTCAACCTCAGCATCAAGGCTGCAAAAGATGATGACTTTGAGAGGTCGAGGTGTATCAGCTGCAATGAAGAAACTGTCTGACAAGAGCGCCCAGTTCCTCCTGCTTGTTGTAGAGTTTTTCGCTCAGGCCTTTGTCGTCGTATGCTTTAAGCTTTTTAACAACATTGTTGATCACTCCTGCCGGGAAAACATTGTCCTTTTCGAAAAGCTCTCTTCTCTCAAGAAGGCAATCGGCCGATTCCCAGCATGAAGCGGGAAGGGACTCAAGTGTTTTTATCTTCTTTTTTCCTGTCTCCCTGAAAATATTATAATCGACATAGAGGTTTTCGGCGATGCCGAGGGCATCAGGCATGGTAAGGCCATGCTCAATTGCAACGACAATGCCTGCAAATAGCATGTAAAGGTCTGCTGAGCCGTCGGGCGACCTGAGCTCTACTGTCTGCTTGGTAGGCATTTCTGTAAATTCAGTGCTATCAGCAGGATTTGCATCCCTTATCATGTTCATTGCTCCGTTCCACCCAAGAGGCACCCTGATAAGTACCGAACGGTTCCTGTCGCCCCAGCAAACGCTTGTAGGCGCTTCCTGGTGAGGCACCAGCCGAAGGTATGAGGTTGGTATGGTATTCCCGAAAGCTGTCAGGGCTTTTGAAAGATCGAGCACACCCGCCATCATTTTCTTTGCCGTATCACTAAGCTTTCCGTTATCAATCATGATATTCTTACCATCCTTCTCAAGCATCATGTGGATATGCATTCCTGAACCTGCTTTTCCGACAGTAATTTTAGGCGCAAAGCTTACTTCAACGCCATATTCATAACCCAGCATCCTGAGAATCCATTTCGAAATAAGCAGCTGGTCTACAGCTTCGTCAGGTTCAACAGGCAGGAACTCTATCTCATGCTGTTCAAAATCTTCTCCATCCCTGGTAAAGCTTCCTACCTCCGAGTGCCCGTACTTTATTTTGCAACCTGCTTTTGCACAGTAATCGAGTGCTTCAATTCTGAGGTTTTCGAATTTTGCAAAAGGTCTCGACTGGTGATATCCCTTCTGATCAGTCAGCGGGTAAAGTGAATCATGCGGTGACTTTATATAATATTCCAGTTCCCCGAATGCTCTTATTTTCAGCCCTGTGGTTGATGTAAAACGTGAATATGCCTTTCTGAGGATCTGGTCGGGAGCGCTCTCCAGGGGACGTCCTTCATTATTGTAAAATGAGCAGAGAATCTCAAGCGCCGGCGTTTCGGCGAAAGGATTCATAAAAGCAGTCCTGTAACGGGGAATGACGTAAAGGTCGCTCGATCCCGATTCGATGAATGAAAAGAGGCTTGATCCGTCGACACGTTCACCAGCAGTGAGTATTGATACAAGGTGCTCCCTGCTGTGAGGCACAAAATTAAGTGTCTTCAGCCGGCCGTCTTCAGCAGGATACCTGAAGTTAACCATAGAGATACCCCTGGCTTCAATGAACCTCACAATATCATCGCGGGTAAAATCAGCGGCCGGCTTCTGAAGAAACCTTACCAGTTCATTTGGATTCATCAGCACATCATTGTTTGCCATTAAAAAGAAGATTTAGAGCCGGTAAAAGTAAGGATTTAAAACTTAATGAAAATGCTAAAAGTCATAATCTGCCATCCACAAATCCAGACTGTTCAGGATTGAAATATTTTTTGTTACTTTTGAATCAGAAAGAATCCCGGATGATGAACAGGCTAATATACGTGGCATTCCTGTTGTTTCTGGCTGGCTGCAGTCAGAAACAGGAGGAAATTTATCTTACTCCTGACCTGGCAATTAATTATTTCAGGAAGGTCGAGGAAGCCTGCAACAGGGATAACGGAAGCCTGTGGGGGAAAAACCTCTCTGGTCCGGTAATGTATGTCGACCGTACTACAAGAAAAATTGTTGCCAGCCATCCTGACAAGGAAGGTCTTCTTAAGCAAAAGGATGGAGTCTATACTGGCACCTATCCGAAAGAGCTTCTTATCAGCAATACATGTATTACCTATGGCGGAACCGTTTATGCACTGGCGCCGATCCCTGTACCGGAAGATGAATTCAGGCTCGTAAACAGGGCTATCCACGGTCTGTTTCATTGTTTCCAGCAATCAACAGGCTTTACATCCTCAGGGTATAATACTGTTAATATGGATGAAAAAAATGCCCGGCTCTGGATTAAGCTCGAATGGAAAGCGCTGAAAAAGACTCTGGATACAGAAGGAGAAGAATTGCAGCTGGCAATAAGGGATGCACTGGTTTTTAAGGGAGCAAACCGGGAATTCTACCAGAAGTATAAACAGGACGAAATAAAATTTGAGACCTATGAGGGTCTTGCAACCTTTACGTATACACTTCTTGCTGCTGACTCGGAAGAACAATACAGGGCAAAGCTTTCAGAATATCTCGACAGGGTATATAAATATCCTTCGTATACAAGATCATATGGATCCATAACTGGGGCCCTATATGCCAATCTTCTTTACAGGAGAGGATTTGATTTTAAAATAATCCGTTCGGAGAGCTTTGACCTCGCTGACGAAGTGAAGAGAATTTATGGTATTCAGCTGCCGGAGGTATGCCGCGATGTGGCCGGAAGCCTGGCTCTGAATTATGATGTTGATATTATAAAGTTGGAAGAAGAACAAAGAGAAGCTGACATAAGGGAAAGGATTCACAGGCAGATCAGCACGTTTACGGAGAAACCGGTAGTGCTTCTTGAACTTATAAGTCCATATTTTGACTTCGAGGATTCCGATATTCACCCTATGGATACACTCGGGACACTATATTCAGCGATCAGGATATCAGACAACTGGGGCAAGCTTACAGTTGAAAAGGGAGGCTGCCTGGTATCAAACAATCTCAAGCTCATCAGGATAACCTCCAGGGGCTATAAAACCGAAAAAAACCGTGCTGAAGGCGATGGATGGCACCTGGTGCTGAACAACGGATGGGAGCTTATTCCCGTCAACGACAATTATATTATCACGAAGTCAATGCACTAAGGCTCTCCTCAAGCGATCTTATTTTCGACTCTGCATCACTCTTTTTCTTTCGTTCAAGCATAAGAACATTTTCAGGAGCGTTCTGGACAAATCTCTCATTGTCAAGTTTTTTCATTACTGAGGCCAGAAATCCTCTTTGATATTCAAGCTCTTCCCTGATCCTTGCCTTTTCAGCATTTATATCAATTTTCTGCCCCAGCGGGATATAATACTCAATGGTCCCGACCATGAATGATGCAGATCCCTCCTCCTTGACACCGGTAAAAGCCACATTCTCGAGGTTACAAAGTCTTTTGACAACCGGCAGAAAGTGATTATCATAACTTCCTTCATCAGCCCTTATTACCAGAGATACCTTCTCCCTGAAGGGGATATCTCTTTCCTTTCTGACTGTGCGTACTGAACTGACGATCTCTTTGGTGATCTCAAACCGTTCAACCAGTTCTTTATTATATCTTTTCGATTCAGGCATACTGCTTATCATTATGCTTTCGCCCTCACTGCGTTCTTCAAGCTGCTGCCAGATTTCTTCAGTTATGAATGGCATAAACGGATGAAGCAGTCGTAAAAGCCTGTCGAAAAAAGAGATGGTGATGTTGTAAGTCTTCATGTCGACAGCTTTTTCATAATCCGGCTTGACAATTTCGAGATACCAGCCTGAAAATTCATCCCAGAATAATTTATAGACTATCATCAGCGCTTCTGAGATCCTGAATTTCCTGAAGTTTGATTCTATCTCTGCGGTAGCCTTCTTAAGGCGTTCATCCATCCATTTTACAGCTTTCTCCGATGACTCGGCCTGGAGAGACTCCTGGTCTGTTTTCCAGCCTTTCACCAGGCGGAAGGCATTCCAGATCTTATTTGCAAAATTACGTCCCTGTTCAGGCAGAACGTCGTCATAGAGCAAGTCGTTCCCTGCCGGAGAGCAGAGAAGCATTCCCACTCTAACGCCGTCGGCGCCATATTTCTCAATCAGATCGAGAGGCTCAGGAGAGTTGCCAAGCGATTTCGACATTTTTCTTCTCTGCTGGTCGCGGACAAGTCCTGTAAGATAAACATTGTTAAAGGGTTTCTCATTCCTGTACTCATAACCTGCAATGATCATCCTGGCTACCCAGAAAAACAGTATCTCGGGAGCAGTTATCAGGTCGTTTGTGGGATAATAATATTTCAGATCTTCATTGTCAGGCTTATTTATTCCATCGAAGGAAGTTATCGGCCAGAGCCATGAAGAGAACCATGTGTCGAGTACATCTTCATCCTGTCTCAGATCGGACTGTTTCAGTTCTTTGTTTTTGCTTTTTTCTCTTGCCAGCCTGAGTGCATCTTCCGCACTCTCTGCAACAACGAAATCATTGTTGCCGAAATACCAGGCAGGAATCCTGTGGCCCCACCAGAGCTGGCGGCTGATGCACCAGTCATGAACGTTTTCCATCCAGTGACGGTACAGATTCCTGAATTTTGAAGGATGCAGATGGACATCACCCTGCATTACGGCATCGAGTGCCGGTTTGGAAATTTTCTCCATCTTCAGGAACCACTGTGTCGACAATTTTGGTTCGATGATGGCATGAGTCCTTTCTGAACGGCCGATCTTATTATTATACGGAACAACCTTGATAAGGTTTCCTGATTTTTTCAATTCTGCCTCAGCCAGGTCTCTTGCTTTGAACCTGTCTATCCCTGCAAACAAACCTGCACGCGGGTGCAGGGTGCCATCGTCGTTAAAAATATCGATCGATTCAAGGTTATGCCTCTGGCCTATCTCATAGTCATTTATATCATGTGCAGGGGTGATCTTCAGACAGCCTGTGCCGAATTCCATATCGACATAACTGTCGAAGATGAACGGCACCTCACGTTTAGTCATCGGCACGATCAGCTTTTTACCTTTAAGATGCTGGTATCTGCTATCATCAGGGTTGGCGCATACAGCGGTATCACCGAGGATTGTCTCAGGGCGTGTTGTGGCAACCGTCACATAATCGTTCCATCCCACCACCTTGTATCTTACATAATATAGCTTTGACTGTTCTTCAGTGAAATATACCTCTTCGTCTGAGACAGCAGTTCTTGCCTGCGGGTCCCAGTTCACCATCCTCACTCCTCTGTAGATAAGACCTTTATTGTAGAGATCGACAAAAACCCTGATAACGGAATCATACCTTTCCGCATCCATGGTAAAGAGTGTCCGGTCCCAGTCGCATGAAGCACCCAGTTTTTTAAGCTGCTCGAGGATAATTCCGCCATGCTTGTTGGTCCACTCCCAGGCATATTCCAGGAATTTTTCCCTAGTAAGATCTCTTTTCTCTATTCCTTCGCTTTTGAGCTTTGCAACTACTTTTGCTTCTGTTGCTATCGAGGCATGATCGGTACCGGGTACCCAGCATGCATTTTTACCCTGCATTCTTGCCCTGCGGACAAGTACATCCTGTATGGTATTGTTCAGCATGTGTCCCATGTGGAGCACACCCGTAACATTTGGGGGTGGAATAACAATAGTATATGGCTCGCGCTCATCGGGCACACTCCTGAAAAATTTATGCTTCATCCAGTAGTCGTACCACTTTTTCTCAGCCTTTCCGGGCTCATATTTTGTCGGAATATCCATCAGATGTGAATGGTTAAAACAGGATAATTGAAACGCAAAAATAGAAAAATAAGTGAAATCACTGATCATGAAACTGTCAGAATATAAGAAACTCCCTCACGGTGTTGGTGCTGACGCTATAACAACCGTTAACAGATAAAGCACATCATTACTGTGATTGTTCCTCAAAAAATTAGAAAATGGAGGATTTTAGCTATTTTTGGCTAATCAATTTTTACTCCATCCGATATGCCAAAGATCTCCGACAAAGGAAGGGCAATGCCTCCATCACCTATAAGGAAGCTGGCGCCTTATGCCGACGAGGCAAAACGCCAGGGAAGAAAAGTATATCACCTTAATATAGGCCAGCCTGATATTCCGACGCCTGAAGCGGCACTGAACGCCATCCGGAAGCTGGAACTTAAGGTTATTGAGTACAGCCATTCTGCCGGGAATGAATCGTACCGCCGTAAGCTTGCCGGATTTTATAAATCACTGGGAATCAACGTAGAATATACCGATCTGCTGATAACCACAGGGGGCTCAGAGGCAATCTTGTTTGCTTTCAATTCATGCCTCAATCCTGGCGACGAAGTAATAACGCCGGAACCATTCTATGCCAATTATAACGGTTTCGCAACATCGGCCGGAATAAAGATCGTACCTGTGACATCATATATTAAGGATGATTTTGCGCTTCCTCCCATCAGCGAAATTGAAAAGAAGATAACACCAAGGACAAAAGGGATAATAGTTTGCAGCCCCAACAATCCAACAGGTTATCTTTACTCAAAAGAAGAGTTCCTTCAGCTTCGCGAAATCGTCCTTAAGCATGATCTTTATCTTTTCTCCGATGAAGCATACAGGGAGTTCTGTTATGATGGAGCCGGTCATTTTTCTGCCATGAATCTTGAGGGTGCCGACGATAATGTCATAATGTTCGACTCAGTCTCAAAACGATACAGTGAGTGCGGTGTAAGGGTCGGAGCCCTGGTGACGAAAAACAAAGAAGTTATTTCGACTGCACTCAAATTTGCCCAGGCGAGGCTCTCACCTCCGGGACTTGGTCAGATTGCCGGTGAAGCATCGATCGATACTCCCGCAGAATATTTCACTGAAGTGAACGCAGAATATACGGCACGGCGCAATTACATGGTTGAAGCCCTTAACAAAATACCAGGTGTCTATTGTCCTAAACCCAAAGGTGCATTCTATACTGTCGTTAAGCTTCCTGTAGATGATTCCGACAGGTTTGCACAGTGGCTCCTTGAGAAATTCGAATATAATAATCAGACGGTTATGGTTGCGCCGGCTTCAGGATTCTACTCCACTCCGGGGCTCGGTAAAAATGAGGTGAGAATAGCTTACGTTCTGAAGATTGATGACCTTAAGAAGGCAATGGAGGTCCTTGCCCAGGCTCTGAAAGTTTACCCCGGGAGAATCTGAAATATTTCCAGCTGATCCCGCTGATCAGCGCAGAATATTTCTGCGTCAATCTGCGTAATCTGCGGGAGATCACTTCAGTACAATAAATACTTCATCCTGATCTTACTGAAATCTTCCAGTCCCTTTTCCCAGGTTGCTCTAATCTGCTCCGTTGTCATTCCCTGTTGAATCTGTTCACGTATAGAGGGACCTCCTGATAAAACATCAAAATAAGGAGTAAAGAATTTTTCCTTTTCCGGGTAATTATTATAGGCATCGATAACCCAGCCAAGGTTGATGGCCGATGATGGTAAAAGACCATCTCTTATTGCATTCCGCAAGTCGGTGCCATTGCATTTTATACCTTTCAAAGGAGGATTCCTGGAGCCGAAAGCGCTGTCGGGAGTGAAGCTGAACCCTGTTTCCGGCAACAGAGGAGAACCATAAACCTGGAATGGAAAAGCTGTTCCTCTTCCGAGGGAGATATTAGTGCCTTCGAAGAAACAAATCGAAGGATAAAGGTACACTGATGTCTGGTTTGGCAGGTTTGGTGAAGGCATGACCGGCAGCTGGTAAAAAGTATTATGGTCATAATTCCTGCATTTAACTACTTCAAGATCACATTTCACGCCATTCCTGAGCCATCCCTCACCATTGATCATCAGGGCATATTCGCCAACTGTCATCCCATGTACAATTGGCACAGGGTGCATACCAACGAACGAACTGTAGGCGGTATCCAGAATATTTCCATCGACATAAAAACCGTTCGGATTCGGCCTGTCAAGTACAAGGACCTTTACATTGTTCTCAGCACAGGCCTCCATCAGGTAGTGAAGGGTTCCCAGGTATGTATAGAACCTCACTCCTACATCCTGTACGTCAAAGATCACAATGTCAATTCCTGAGAGGTCGTCGCTGGTCACATTCCTGTGCGACCCGTATAGGCTTACGACAGGTAATCCTGTAATTGCGTCGATTCCGTCTTTAATAGTTTCGCCGGCATCGGCCAGATCGCGGAATCCATGTTCCGGAGCAAATATCCTTTTTATATTCACACCCCTGCTCAGAAGCAGGTCTACCAGGTGCACATCACCGGCAACTGATGTCTGGTTTGCAACAATTCCAACCGTTTTGCCTACAACCAGAGGCTTTATCTTTTCAAATTGCTCAGCCCCGGTTACGGGCTTCCTGTCAGTTCCATTGCACGAAACTGTAAGTATTATAATCAGTGACAGTAAGGGAAATAGTCGTTTCATGATTTGAGGTTTCTTTATGCTAATTTAAAATTATTTTTTCTTTTGAGTCACAGGCATAAGCATTTAGCAGTTTATTAGTCCCTATTTTTGCATGTACATTATAAGGGTACCAGGAGAATCGGAAAGAGACAAAGAGATTTTACTACATTTGAATCGGGATTGATTGAATGAATTTACCATATTTTATAGCACAACGTCTTATCAGAGGCCGGACGAAAGGCACCTCATTTTCGAAACCGATAAACGTAATAGCAATTATCGGGATCGCCATGGGGCTTGCAGTAATGATTCTTGCAGTGGCTATACTTACCGGTTTCAAGGAACAGATCAGGGAAAAGGTTGTTGGTTTCGGTTCTCATATCCAGATCGTTAACCTCGACTCAAATTTTTCGCTCGAAACGGCTCCAATCAGCGAAGGACAGGATTTCATTCCGGTGATCAGGAATATTGAGGGGATAAAGCATGTTCAGGTATTTGCGACAAAAGCAGGAATAATCAAGACAGACGAGGACATCCAGGGTGTTGTACTGAAAGGTGTGGGCAGCGATTTTGACTGGGACTATTTCAGGAGTTGTATTGTTGAGGGAGATATCTTCACAGTGACAGATAGTGTCCGTACCAACAAGGTGATCATCTCAAGGAAAATAACAGAAATGCTCAGGCTGGGGATAGGAGATACAATCAGGATGTTTTTTGTACAGGATCCGCCCCGTCAGAGGCCATTTGTCATCAGCGGCATTTATGAGACGAGTCTTGAAGAATTTGATAAGATGTATGTCTTCTGCGATATCGGGCATATAAAGAGACTAAACGACTGGGACGACAACCAGGTAAGCGGATTTGAAATATTCATAAAAGATTTTGACAGGCTCGATGAGATGTACGATAAGGTACAGGATGCCGTAGGTTACAGGATAGTGGAGGAACAGGAGAATTTCAGGATCATAAGCATCAGGAAGAAATACCCCCAGATCTTTGACTGGCTTAATTTCCAGGATGTTAATGTACTTATCATAATACTGCTTATGCTTATCGTAGCCGGCTTCAATATGATTTCGGGTCTGATAATACTTATTCTCGAGAAAACAAATATGATAGGTGTTCTCAAGGCGCTCGGTTCCGACGATAATACTATACGGAGAGTCTTTTTATACCAGGGAGCCTATCTGATTGCAAAGGGTCTGCTCTGGGGCAATATTATCGGAATAGGGCTGGCTTTATTACAGCTTAAGACAGGATTTATAACTCTTGATCCCTCTTCGTATTATATTAAGACAGTACCGGTAAACCTCGATATTGTTCACCTTATTCTGCTGAATGCAGGTACAATGGCGGTGATACTGATCATGCTGCTTGTTCCGTCAAAGCTGATCAGCCGGATCACACCAGTGAAAGCCATCAAATACGATTAGCGCTATTACCATATCCTCCAGTCCAATCCCAGTGACTCCCTTCGTGCGGTAGGCTTCTGCCTGCCATCGGTCAGGTCAACAACCTTTTTAATTGAATACTCTTTTAATTCAGAGACAGTGATCTTTTTGTCACGGTTCTTATCAGCAGCCTTGTTTTTCAGTCCGTTCAGAATGGTATATGTAAAAACACCGTTGTTCCACATATCTGATTCAAGGGCATAACCCTTTCCTGCGGCAGCAGAGATAACAGTCGTTCCTGTGCCTTTATCGAGCCCTGTAAAGAGTTCCTGCATCAGTTCAAACGAATTATCGAGGCTTGCTCCCGATTCAATGGCAGTGCCGTCTGCAACATCGCGAAAGTTGTACTCCCTTATAATGCCTCTGACAGCAATATTTTCGGACCTCTCTCTGTTTACAGCCACCAGGCCTGGTTCATTTTCCTTATCAACTTCCCCGCTGTGACAAGCATCAACCATCAGGAGCTTCTTCCTTGCCGGAATGCTGTCGAGCAGGTCTTCCATGTCGTCAAACGAAATACCTCTTATCTCCGGATGCCTGAAATCGATGTCCCATGTTGCAAAGTAGAAATCAAGGTTTTTATCCAGTAAACCGTGACCAGAGGCAAACATAACTACCTGGTCATCGACTTTGGTGTTCATAAGCTTCTCCTTCAGGATGAAAAAGTTCTCCCTGACAGCACTCCTGTTGAAGAGGGTGTCAATGATAATTCTTCCATATTCATTGCCTGAGGATTGGGCAGACCGGAACATTTCTGCGATATCCATGCCGTCCTTTACTGAATACTGAAGATTAAACCTGTTATCGCTGTATTCAGAAACACTGAGGGCAATCAGGTAGAGGTCGGGTTTCAACATGATATCGGGATCGTAAATTATCTCCATAGACTCCTTCAATGACTCCACACCCTTTTCATTCAGGCATGAAAGGGTGATCATGTTTTGTCCCACCGACAACGGAACATTAATGCTCTGCACTATTGAATCTGTCTGCAAAGCCCTGAGCGTTATCCCGTTGGTTCCGAAGGCCGGAACATCGTTAACCCATACATTAAGCCTGTCGAGCTTATACCGGCTGTCGGTTCCCAGTACTGTCAGGCTCAGTTCCTGCTGCCCGGTTGTATAACCTGATTCACCGGTATTGAGTATCTTTATCTCAGGTGTATGCCATTCCGAAGTGAACATCTCCTCACTGAATCCAGATTTTCTGAGCCTCTTGGCGTATGCATTCCTGTAAACTTTAATCAGTCCGGGGTCGGAATAACCCATCCGCTCCAGTACAATATCGGGCCGGTTATACTTCAGATCAAATTGTTCGGTGGGATAGAAACCAATACCTTGTTTGAAACCAATGGCATCGAGAGAATTTTTTGGAGCAAAATAATAGTTGTCGGGGGTGATGAAGATCCTTTTATCCTTGTCAACAGGGATCATGGTCACAATCAGCTCTCCGGTCCCGATATTCCACATTTTTATAGTCGCATCGGTCGATGATGTCATCAGGCGGTTTAGTGTCGTGTCGAGTAAAACATCGGTTATCGCTGATTTGTGCCCGTTTTCCACATTATAAACATGTACGCCCAATATCACAGAGTCGCGACGGATATTTTCACCTGACTCCAGGTTATATGAACTTACCCTTGCTTTTCTGAGATCGGCAGCGGATAACAGGTAATTATACGTCGCCGGATATGGTTTCCCGTTAAGCATTTTTCTTTTAGTCTGGTGCCCGCTTGCCAGGATATAATTCCTGTCATCGGTCAACGACAGTGAATCTGTAAATACGAGCGGATCAGCATACAGCTTAAGCTTGATGATAATATTTGTCAGAAGATACCTGAACCCGAAATTGTGTGTAAATTTTTCATCAGCAATTACGCTCAGGTCATTTGCTGCAAGCAGGTTAATGTGGTTGTCATTACTGGAGGTTACTATTTTCTCATCATTACCGACAAATTCTATATCAGTAATCTTCTGCAGATGATTCTTTCTTGAAATTACTACCGGATCCTTATCGTTTAGTTTTATGGCTTTGGTAAAGCCCAGCTCATTTCCGAAGGCGAGTATTTTACTTTTTTCGCTCAGATCCATGCAGTTAATTGCTGTTGCACGTGCATAGAACCGCTTAATCTGAGAAAAGTCCGCTCCGTTCCATAATATTATTGATCTGTCGGTGCTTCCGCTGGCAAAGATGTTCCGTGTCGGATGAACAGCCAGGGAATTCACCTCGGAGATATGATCTTTTAATACTGTCCTGAGCTTATGGTAACCATAGTCATAAACATATATTTTTCCGTCGGTATTCGAAGCCAGGAAGAAGTTAGAAGCAGGTAGATATTCCAGGTCTGTTATATTTTCATCGAGATAGGGAGTTGCTGCCGAAAATATCCTGTTTCTTGCGGGGATATCATAAAAGACCAGGTTGTAAGAGCCTGCAGCAACCAGTCCGTCGCGGCCCAATTTGAAGCTGTTCAGGTAAAGAATTTTTCGCGACTGAGCTTTTACCAGATCGTTTTCTGAGGGATCATCAGCGGTGATCCTGAATCCATCCGAATAATCGAGGCTCCCTGTTTCACCATTGACAGCACACCATCTAATAATCTTTTTGCTTCTGTCAACCGTTATATCCCCGATTTTCCTGTCGTCGACAATGGTTATTTTACCGGTAGAGATGTCGAGCTGCTGCAATTTTGATCCGAGCACCAGGCATCGTGTATTATCAATGAAATGAATATCACTGATCTCCTGCTCAATTGCGACAGAGGAGATCCTGACTGATGCGGAAATATCCCATACCAGGAATTTACCGGACATTGTTCCGGCAACCAGTATTGTGTTATCAGGGCTGAAAGCGAGCAGGGAGATATAATCCTTTTCATCGATTCCCTGAAAAAAGAAGCCTGACATCTGAGAAAGGCTTGCCATGTCCCAGATACAAATCTTATGAAGATCGTCGGAACTGGCAAGAAAATTACCATCAGGGCTGAAGACAATTTTTCTTATTGCTTCCACGTGGCCAGTCTGAACTGACAGTTCAGTCTGCTGACCAGGTAGAAGAAGCTGAAGGCTCAGAAATAGTATTGTCAGTAACTTTCTGTACATTGTCCTAGGGTCAATTCTTTTCGAGGTATAACGGTATCCAGCTGGCAATAAAGGGTCCGGGCGGATAATAATACAGGTAGAACCCTGTCCGGTAGCTTACCTGGTTAAAAAAACCCGGAGGCGGTATTGTGATCCTTCCTGACACCCGGTAGAGATTTGTTTCCATCCTGAGAAGCCTGGCAAGTTGTATAAATACAGTATTTGACTGCCATATCCTGCTCATATAAACTGTGAATCCTCCGGTCTTTGAGGCCAGCTTCCACAGGGTCGGAAAATCGACACTCGAGGTATGTGAATTCGGGATAAGCCATATCACATTGATCTTCACATTATTGGCTATGGCTTTCTGTATCACGTTATCAAGTGTCGCGCTGCCCTTGCCATCATCCTTATTCCTGACAAAAAGGGTAATGGATGTATTCTGGGTGCTTCGTGCGGCGATATAGCTTATAGCCTGGTCGAGAGCGTCAAAGAGCGAAGATGTTCCGGATTGGTTATGGGTGAGATTCAGGAGCTGCCTTACCACATCCTCATTCCATTCGGCCGATGGTTCATTATTAAGAGGTGTCATCACGAGAGGATTTCCCTGCCGCCTGTTGAAATATGCAAAACAGACCTTCCCCTTCCCGTCGAGATTTTTATAAAATGCATTAAAAGCCTTGAATCTCACATTATAATAATCTGTTTCATCAAAATTCTCAGGTGAAGCGCTCTGGTCGATAAGCACCATGGTGGTAAAGGGCGGAAGCATTGTGGTATCGACAAATTCGACTTTATCGATAAAATGTTTTACGCTGTCGCCTTCATACAGATAATCGTTGAATTTAAATGCGGTATCGGGAAGTCCGGTAAAGTCGACAACTTCGTTTAATTCATTATCGCCCTTGTAGACTGCAATGTCAAAAGAAAACCTGATCTCCTGGAGGTCATAATATGTAGCCCTGGAGGCAAGCAGGATCGAGGTATCATATCGGACAGGAAGATCCAGTTCGCCAGGCTCATCTTCACATGAAACTGCTGAAAGTAATATTGTGGCCAAAAGGACTATCGTTCTTATCCTGTCCATCTGCAGCTAGTCTTCGGGTTGATAAATATAATGCTTCCTCAGGTTGCTGAATTTTGTATATATAGTTATTCCGAAGGAGAGAGTGCTGAAATAAACAGGAAAGTCGCCAATCCTCATCCTGTAACGGGCAGAGAATGCCAGGAGATCTCCTCTCAATCCTACTCCGGCAAGCAGGTAGGTATATGATTTATCAAGCTGAATAGTATTCTTGATCTCCTCCCTGCCTGTCCATTGGGAAAGGAATTTCGGATCGTCTGACATATCTTCATTATACATATAAGGAGCCACCCTGCCCACCCCTGCTTCAAGGTAGGGTTTCATAAACCTTTGTGCATTCATAAAATAACCAATGCTCAGTGAAATATCACCACAGAAGTACTGCATTTTTGAGTAGTAAGTAGTGAACTCATCACCGCCAACAGGATATTCATATCTGAATTTCACTCCATTGGGGACGGTGAATATTCCACCCCTCAGGCTCATGAATAATCTGCTGTAATCAACGACGATATTACCTGCAATATTCATATTAAGATCAGCGGGAGTCTGAAACTGATCGACATAATAAGCCGAATAATTTGTTTCCGAAAAGATTATGTCGGAAGGAAAATGGACAGCATGGATACCGAAAAACTCATATGTAAGCCCGGTATTGAGTCTCTGTCCCTGAAGAAACGGGCAAATAATGAGAAAGAGAAGAACAGACATGAATTGCCTGTACAACTTTGTCATTTGATACAGTTTTAGCCATTTAAAAATAGCAAAAAACCATACCTGAGAGACGGAAAGTGATTTATTATTGAAGATTATTTTTGTTCGGCAAGCATGGTGAGTGTAATGTTTTCAGGTACAATGTTTTTATAATGCTCGTACCTCTCAAGGACCTGCTCAACGAAATTAACTGATTCTGTCCCCTTGAAAAAACCGTTTTTGACCACAGTATCATTAAAATACTCAGGTTCTGACTTTTTAAGCAGCCATACAGCAACATTCCCATCCCATTCCTGGGGGCTTTGGCCATTCTTCTCGGCAAGTTTCATGGCATCGAGTACATGACCCGGCCCGGCATTATAGGAAGCGAGGATGAACTTCATTCTTTCGTTTTCGTCGCTCACTCTTGATTCAAAAACCGACTTCAGCCAGTTAATATAATGTATACCTGCTTTCATATTGTTCACGGGCGATGAATAGATATTTATTCCGAAATGTTCTCCTGTTACCGGCATTACCTGCATCAGGCCGTAAGCACCAGCCTGCGACTCTGCTTCAGGATCAAACCTCGATTCCTGGTAAACCAGTGATGCCAGCAACCTCCAGTCCCAGCCGATATCGGCGCTCGATTGTTTTATGAGGTTATCCCATCGCGAAATTTTTCCGGTATTAAGTGAGAAATAATCACTCCTTACCATATTGCTCGACCTTGAATTCTTGAAGTATTTGGCATAAAGCAGAGCGTAACCGACTGTCCTCCTGTAAGTTCCGATCCAGTTATTCAGCTCACCGAGAAGCTGATCTGAGTTCTCCCGACGCACTCCCCATGCAATATTCTGGGGAAAGCTGACAGGAGTGTTAACATCTATTCCTGAATAATATGTTGCATTAACCCTGGCTATATTCTCGTCACTGACTGTATATTCAATCTCGCCCTCAGCTACATTTTTTATCAGGTCTTCGGTGGGGTATGGTACCGCAATTATATGTATTGAGTCGCCTATTTCGCCTGCCAGCGTATTTAGCCGGTCGAAATGAATTGATTTTTCCTGGACATAGATTGTTCTGTCGGCCAGATCAAGCTGGTTCCTGATGAGTATCCTGTTAAGGTCATCCTCAGTCATTGAACGCCAGTGTTTTGGTTTTCGTTGTACCAGTACCTGTCTTGTTTCATATATAGGCTCTGTAAAGCTTAATTCCCTTCTCCTGTCATTACTTACAGTGAGCCCTATGGCAAGAAGGTCGGCATCGCCTGATTTCAGTAAATCATATGCATTCTCGAGATTATTCTCTGTGATAATTTCCAGGTCAATACCAAGGTATGAAGTAAATTCACGCAGCAGTTCATAGGTAAATCCCATCGGTTCTCCCTTGTACAAAAAATAGTTTGTAGAGCTGAAATCAGTAACAGCAACAAGTTTTCCTCTCTTCAAAATTGAATCGAGATCAATCTGTGAATTGCTGATGACAGTTGGGGGTTCAGGAATGTTTGTACAGGACGAAATGAAGGCTGCCAGTATAGCTGATAAAATTGTTAATTTTCTTATCAAATGCTTTCTTTTAGTTAATACCTGTGCTTATAAAAAAATTGGGTGCAAAGGTACAACTATTTTTCTAATTATAGAATGTCCAGGCAATTCCATACCGTAACATACTGGAATTCTGAGGATAAGAGGGTATAAAATTATAATCATAACCCATCATTCCGGCGTTCAGATGGTCATACATAATGAAGATCCTGGCCCTGCGGAGCTTCAGGTTGATAAACGCATTTATGAAGGGGTAATTTCCGGTTTCGTACTGGTCCTGCTGGTAGAACCTCCCTGTGGCAGGCATATATGCCATAGCATGATACGGAGTATGGTAAATAGCGTCTGCCCCGAGCTGCAGGTTAAGACGGCCATTTGTGGATTTAAACTTAAATAGATGTTCGAAGTAAAGAGCTGTCCGGGTTGAGACCAGCGGCAGATCGAGGATTTCGGGATTGCTGCTTTGCTGGAGAAGAAGGTCGGTGGCAAGATGGAATTTCCATGCTCTCACATCTTTGCTTATGGCCAGTGAAGCTACAGAAAGCCCGCCTTCATGCTGTGAAGGAAGCGCATCGGGTCCGAAGCCGGTATAGTTGTCGATAATAGCATAATTCAACCTGAGTTCAGCTTTCCGGCCGGGGTATGAAAATTGTGATCCTACATCGATCCTGAATTCTTTTTTCATGTCGATGTTCCACTGAAAATGATTGCTGCCCCATCTTTCATACCAGAACGATGGTTGCTGTGTAGTGACAGATCCGAGAATTTTCAGTCCGGCACTTCCCTTTTTCCAGTCGAAAGATTTGACAATCTCCCCGTTAAGCCTGAAATCGCCGGCCCTGTATCCCTGGAGGTATAATTCCCCGTCGGCGCTCCACCTGAATTTCTTTCCTATATTATTATAAAGGCGTCCCACAACAACATTGCTTGTCCTGTTCCATTTTAAAGTATCGCTAAGCAATGTATCCTGCATGGCTGTTATCTGGCTGTATTTTCTAAGTTCATTTTTTATTCCCACGCCGCCACCCAGCCTGACCTTTGCGGCTTCATCGGTTGTGAAGTCGAATCTCACTGTATTCTCCAGGCTCCGGAAATAGTGAGAATCGAAGGTTTCCCTGCTGCTGATATATATGCTGTCGTAAAAACCCGACTCAGGATAGCTGTCAGAGTATGTCCTCTTATTATGATCTATTGTAAGGATGTGGGAAAAGGTCCCGCTAAGGCCCAGGAAGCTTTTCTTATTGATGTTGGCCGAGTCGGGTGCACCTGTATTGCCGCCGACAGTATAACGCTGTACAAGAATAAAATTCCTGTTCCGGAGGGTACTTTTAGCATTGTTCAGGCTTCCGAGGTTCACCTGCACATCACGCGATTCGAGATTGTCAAGCTCTGCCGGATCAACAATCCCTCCATTTTCGTATGCTGTAAGATTGTTTATCCCTAGAGAAGTATAGAACTGGTATTTCTTCCCGGTATATGATCCGAAAAGAGTAAATGTTTTATCCTCGGAACGCTGGTAGTTATATTTACCGAGGCTGTAAACAATATCATAGATAAGCCCAATGTTCAGGTACCTGTTTATATTCTGTGAATGCCGGATCCTGAATGTCTGTTCAGAGGTTTCGCGTGGTGCACCAAAGCTCCATACTAATTCAGTAAACGGGATCTGGGTGTTCATGAACTGTGCCTTATCATAATGATGCATCAGCGGGAAATACCATGAATAGAGAAACTTATCCGGGTCGGTTATCCTGTCGAAATAGTTGATCTGGTAAAAAGGGAGCCCGTAATTTCCGAGGGTGGCGTTTATGGGTGAATATCTGTCGGCGAGGCGGTACCTGTGACATAATGAGAACAAGGTGTCGAACGGAAGCAATATCTCCTCGGTATAGTCAGGAGAAAGTGACCACTGTTTCAGTATCTTTTTTGCAGGTGCTTCCTGTGCCACGGCAATGGAACCCAGGGCAGCAATAAGCAGGAATAAGACCAACAGACTCCTTTTCATGACGGCAAATATAGGAATTAATTTCCCCTGAATTCCGGAGAATACCTGCAAACCCGGGAATCATTCAGATTTTCGATGTCAGGAAATGCTACTCAGTCTACGTTGTCGTTGAGATATGCATTATTTTCCCTGAGCACCGGACCCTCTTCTTCATCTGACGAAAGTGTGAACCGGGAAAGCTTGCTCTCAGGTTTATTCTCATTCTTAGCCATGAGAATATTCTTGCGGATATATGCCGGAACATCTTCAAAAGTGTCGATATTCTCTTTCATTGTTTTATTTGAGAGACCTTCCTTTTTCAGGATATTCTGCATATGTTTTACTTTCTGAAGAGTCTTTTCAGGTTTTTCTGAAGCTTCGCTATCATCTTCGCTGTTTCTTTTCCTGAGAGCCTCTTTTTCCTCAAGGCTGAGCTGACCAAAGTCGATGGTTCCCTGTGATTCGGCATCAAAATCGGAAATGATAGATCTCTTCCTTCGATCAATCAATTTCAGATCTCCTTCGCCGCGTTCGGGTATATGACGGGGAGGTACCACTGCAGCTTCGTCAAGAACAACTTTGCTTTTTGCGGTCTGCTTTACATAAGGCTGGAAGATACTGTTAGCTTCAAAGCCTGTTGCGATTACTGTTACACTGATGTTTTCACCGAGTGAGTCATCCTGTGAAAGGCCCCTGATGATGAGAGCATCGTCGGAGGCGGCATCATACATGAAATCCGTAATTTCTCCAAGCTCATCCATAGTAAGTTCATGCTCGCCCTTGCCTGATGAGATATTAATAAGAATGCTTCTGGCCCCGGTGATGTCATTTGAATTCAGCAGAGGTGATGCCAGAGCATTCTCGATAGCGCGGATAGCCCTGTTCTCTCCTGAGGCTGAACCCATGCCCATAATAGCTACTCCGGAGTCTTTCATAACTGTTTCCACATCGGCAAAATCGACATTTATATAACCTGTGACTGTAATTATTTCAGCGATGCCTTTAACTGCAATGGTAAGCACATCATCGGCTTTTGAGAAGGCGCTTGAGACTCCCTGGTTTCCATATATCTCCCTGAGTTTCTCATTGTTGATCACGAGCAATGAGTCGACATGATTTGTAAGTTCAGATATTCCGTCAATAGCATAGCGGATCCTGATTTTCCCTTCCGATTTGAAAGGAATGGTAACTACGGCAATTGTCAGCAATCCCGCTTCCTTGCATGCTCTGGCAATAACCGGTATTGCCCCGGTTCCTGTTCCACCACCCATTCCGGTTGTCAGGAAGACCATTCTCGTATTTCCTCCCAGGGCATCCATAACGCTGTCGAGGTTCTCGAGGGCAGCTTTCCTGCCCTTCTCGGGCTGGCTTCCGGCACCCATGCCTTCGGTCAGGGCTTCGCCAATCTGCACTTTTACCGGGACCTGGCTTTTAGCGAGCGCCTGGTGATCGGTGTTGCAGACAATAAAATTCACATCCCGGATACCTTTCTCGAACATGTGGTTGACAGCATTATTACCACCGCCTCCAATACCCAGTACCTTTATTATAGATGATCTTTCAACAGGCAGATCAAAGTTCATTATATCGTCAGGCATAGTACTATTATTAAATGTTTATGAACAGCAAATCAATCATTCTAAACCATATTCAATTTATATCAGGCAATAGTCTGATCCTCAACCTCAAACATCTTGCTCACCACTGCTTTGAGTTTTTCCGTAATCGACATCTTCCCGGGATTAGGTCTTATTTCCTCCTCTTCGAAGCTTATGTCGTTTTCTTCTGTCTCCTTTTCCTCGACAACAACTTTCTGAGGTGGTTTGACATAGGTATCTTCAGTGTCGGCATTAAAATCCTGCTTGTACATTTCAAGGTATTCAAACCCCTTCATGATAAGTCCGACGGCAGTTGCATACATCGGCTGGTTTATCTCGGCCTTGCTGCTCCCGGCCAGGTGTTCGTTTGGAAGTCCTATTCTGACGTCCATGGCAGTTTTGAATTTCATAAGCTGGGGCAGGTGCCTGAGCATTGCTCCTCCTCCTGTAATTACCACTCCGGCAGCCAGTTTATCGGAATAGCCTGAGTTCTGAATTTCGAAATTCACAAAATCAATTATCTCTTCCATCCTCGACTGGATAATATATGCAAGGCTCCTGAAAGAAATCTCTTTAGGATCCCTTCCGCTGATACCCGGGATCGACACTACTTTATCTTCAGGGGCTATATCGCCCAAAGCAGAACCATACTGGATCTTAAGCTGCTCGGCATATCTCTGCAGAATTGCACACCCTTCCTTTATATCTTTTGTGATGACATTTCCGCCAAGAGGGATCACAGCTGTATGCCTTATTATATTATCGAAATAAACGGCAACATCGGTAGTACCACCGCCTATGTCGACCAGGACTACACCTGCTTCTTTTTCATCTTCGGTCAGAACAGCATCGGCCGAAGCGAGAGGTTCAAGTATCATATCCCTGACTTCGAGACTGGCTTTACGGACGCATTTCTCAATATTCTTTGCTGCAGCCACCTGTCCTATCACTATATGAAAATTGGCTTCCAGGCGTCTACCGCACATGCCGATGGGGCTCTTCACCCCTGTTTCATTATCTACAATGAAATTCTGGGGGATAACATGAATTATCTCTTCACCGATATCAATATGTATTTTATGCATGTCCTCAATCAGCCTGAAGACCTCTTCTTTTTTTATTTCATCTTCATAGTTGTCGCGGGTGATGTAACCACGGTTCTTCATGCTCTTTATGTGCTGTCCTGCAATCCCGACAAAGACTTCCGAGAACATTATTCCGGTTCTCTTCTGTACGTCTTCTACTGTAGTCTGTATGGCATTCACCGTCTCCTCAATATTCAGGACAACTCCTCGTTTTACACCCTTTGAAAGGGCTTTGCTCAACCCGAGGATCTCGATCTTGCCATTCTCATTTTTCTTTCCGACAATAGCCACAATTTTTGTGGTTCCTATGTCGATTGCTGCCAGATACTGTTCTTTTTTGCTCATATGTTATAGAATATGGTTTTATTTTTGACGTCGTTTGCAAACAACCTGATCACTGTATTCAAGGTTTATCAGGGAATACTTGTCCCAGCCTACCTCCGGAAGGACCTTTTCATATAAGGCACCCAGGTTCTTTAGCTTTTTCCTGTAATTTTCGAAAGTGCCAAGGTGGATGATATGATTCCCTACCCGGGGAATAAGGTTTACCTCATCTCTACCGTCGATATATATCTGGTCGATCTGTGCCGACCAGAAAGAATCATCGCGGATATAGTTAACGAAATGAAAAGCATCCTTCAGTATCGTATTTTTAATAAGCGTATCCAGTACACTTACACTATCGAGCATGGCCGGCGTTATATTTATGTTACCTTCAACAATATGAAGACGGGGATTATACAGGTTCCGCTTACGGAACAGGAAACCCTCCTCATCGAGGAAATAATCTCCTCCTTCGTCAGGTATGATCCTCATTACAGGATTGCGTTGATCGACAGAGAGATGAAGTGTTCCGTCGATAGTTTTATATACCTCTGCCGTTTTTAGCTCGCGCAGGATATTTATCCTTTTCTCTATTTCGTAAGCAGAAACTTTCTGCATCGGCTGTCCAACGATCTTTGTATTCCTGCCATAGGCCAGGTTTAGAAGCTGCCGTTTTGTTACAAAATGATAATCAGCAGAATCTGCAATGCTTACCGTTATTCTGCTGCATGGTTCTGAGCCATCCGATACTGCATAATAGACAGGCATCCCGAGAAGGTACAATACCGGGATGAGAAGCAGTATCATGAATACCTTCCTCATCTCCTGGCCTCCTTCAATAGTTTTTGTTCGATAGGAGTAACCAGCCTGTCGATGCTTCCAGCCCCGATAGTAAGAAGAACATCAAGATTGCCGGTATCCAGCTTATCAGGAATATCGCTCATTTCGAGAAGTCTTTTCTCTTTAAGCTTCATCCTTTCAAAGATCATTTCAGAAGAGACGCCTGCAATAGGTTTTTCGCGTGCCGGATAAACAGGAAGCAAAATTACTTCGTCGAGTTTATCGAGCATGGCGGCAAAGCCTTCTGCATGATCGCGTGTTCGTGTAAAAAGATGCGGCTGAAAGATCGCCGTGATCTTTCTTTTTCCGAAGAACTCTTTTACAGAGGTGATAAATGCCTTTATTTCCTCAGGATGATGTGCATAATCATCAATATATGTAAGTCCCGGATTATTAATTCGTATATCGAACCTTCGCCTGACTCCCTGGTAGGAACCGGCTGCTCTTCTGATCTCTTCGCCGGTGACTCCACAATTCAGCGATATTGATATTGCGGCAGTCAGGTTTTCAATATTAATGATCCCCGGAAACGGGAAACGGATATCTTTCAATATTCCTGCCGGGGTAGCAAGAGAAAACAGATAATGATCGCCCGCATTAACAACATCGTAATACCTGAAATCGGCTGATGGATCATCGCCATAAGTATAAAATGCAACATCGGCAGGGGGCTTTAAATGCTTTCTGATCTTATGATTGCAAACCAGAAGGCCACCTTTTCTTATTTTAGCCACGAAGTCGTTATAGCCGGCAATCATAGTCTGGTGATCACCATAAATCTCGAGATGGTCTGGATCAACAGCAGTAACCAGAGCCATCAGCGGGTCAAGCTTCAGGAATGAACGGTCATACTCGTCAGCCTCCATAACTGTAAACCTGCTGTTCCCAACGATGAGATTTGAGTTAAAATTCTTTGAGACACCTCCAAGAAATGCCGAGCATCCGGCGGGAGAATGCTGCAGGATATGAGCTATCATGGTTGAAACAGTGGTTTTGCCATGTGTTCCTGCTACAGCAATGGTGTCGGTATCCCGGGAAAGAGCTCCGAGAATCTCAGCTCTTTTATATATCGTGTAATTATTCTTCCGGAAGAAGGTCAGTATACTGCTATCGGCAGGTATTGCCGGAGTAAAAACCACTATTATTTTATCTTTTCCGTCAGGATCTCTGAACAGTTCAGGGATTGTGCCAGTGTCGTCGGAAAAAGAGATAGAGCAGCCGGCTTTCGCGAGTGACATTGTAATACTGCTCTGTGACCTGTCGTAGCCGGCAACACTGAATCCCTTCCCTGCAAAATACAAGGCAAGGGCGCTCATGCCGATTCCTCCGATACCAACAAAGTAAAATCCTTCCGTTTTTTCAAATTCCTTCATCGTCGTGCAAGTTTCAGGACTTCTTCAGCAATCCTTACATCGGCATCCCTTTCGGCAAGCTTCCTGATATTAGCCGAAAGAGTGTTTTTCAGGTTGCAGTCAGAAACAAGTTTTAAAGCTTCGTCAACGAGATGTGTCACAGCATCACTGTCTTTTATCATTATAGCTGCATTCTTAAATGCCAGTGCCAGCGCATTACGTGTCTGATGGTCTTCAGCTACATTAGGAGAAGGAACCAGAATTACAGGTTTGCCTGCCAGGCAGAGCTCCGAGATAGTTCCTGCTCCGGCCCTCGACACAATAATATCGGCGGCGGCAAAAGCAAAATCCATCCTGTTTATAAAGCTGTGAAGAGAAATATTTTCGGCCCCGGACTGATTCACAATGTTATTCACGTCGTCAAAATAATTTTTTCCGGTCTGCCACAACCACTGGCATTTTGTCGATGATAATTTCTGAATATTTTCTGTAAGGCTCTTGTTTATCGTTCCTGCTCCGAGCGATCCCCCGAGCACCAGTACAACCGGCAGTTTGTCTGTGAGGCTGAAGAATCTGAGCGCTTCGCTGCGGAGATCATCCAGGTTATCGAAATTCTGTCGCACCGGATTTCCGGTCTTAATTATCTTTTCTGCAGGAAAATATTTTTCCATCCCATCGTAGGCGACGCAGATTATTTCTGCCTTTTT
>ERZ1645192.561-NODE-561-length-30943-cov-22.648699_pt1 | contig 30943 bp, 24 predicted proteins | sample MGYA00575354_ERZ1645192 | MGnify/ENA primary metagenome ERZ1645192 (study PRJEB40844, sample SAMN11349763) | freshwater sediment metagenome | isolation source: river sediment | host: Sediment | place: India: Faizupur Khadar , New Delhi | collected 2017-02-21 ... | reverse complement strand
CACCCAGAGGGTGCATTGACAAATGTTGTCATCGCCCCCTTGGCGTGCCCCAGTCCCTCAAACCCGCAGCAGAGCGCGAAACCCGCGCGCGCCGTAATACGACGGCGCGCTATTATGATAGACAAACACCGTATCGTAGCGCCGGTCGCCAAACAAAGCGCCATCCAGCTTTCGGATCGGCTCGGGCGTCAGCAGCCAGCTGGAGGTTTTAGTATCAAACGCCTCAAGCTGCTGCAGGCGGCGGTATTCCTGCTCGCCCAGCAGCTCAACCCCCATCCGGCTGGCCATTCCCAGAGCGCTGTCTGGCGGAGGGGCAGACTTGCGCGCCGCCAGCGCCGCCTGGTCATAGCAGACATTCCGGCGGCCCTCCGGGCTTTCTGCCGAGCAATCGCAAAAAGTAAGCTCACCTGAAGCGGGGTCCCACCCGATCACGTCCGGTTCCCCGCCGCTGGTTTCCATCTGCTGCAGCGACCAGAGCTTATCGGGGTGGCTGAGCAAGCGCTGGAGCACTACCTCCCAAGCCAGCCCGACGTGGCGCCCAGCGTTGGCGGCAAAGCGGCCGGTAAGCGTGCTTAGCAGGGCGGTCTGCTCTGCTTGCGACAACATATTCTGGTTGACGTTGCTTTTCTCCATAGTTCCTCACTTTTCTTATGCAGCGGGCGAAGTGCCGCTAGCAGAGAGAAAACCAGCCTGATCTGATGATTTTAACGCAGTTGCCGCGGCTGTCCACTACACATTCCAGCCTGCGCCCTCAAGTAGCAGACAGCAATCAGACAAAGCTTGTACACGGGCAGCAGCGACCGCCAATAGTATATAAAATATATCTACTTTACAAAACATAGTAAGTGGAAACGCTCATGAAGAACGAATGCACGATTTCAAAAGCCAGCAACATTCTCGGCAGCAAATGGACTCTCGAAATGATCTACTTCCTGCAGCAGCCGCTGAGGTTCTGCGAACTGCAGGACGAGCTAGGCGGAATCAACCCGGCCACGCTTTCGCAGCGGCTCAAATCACTGGAGGCGGAGCAGATTATTTCACGCCATGTTTTTGATGATTCCCAGCGCCACGTGGAATACGAGCTGACCCCAAAGGGAAAAGACCTGGTGAGCTTGTACGAACATTTAACCGCTTGGATATCACGCTGGTATCCCGAGGAGGCAAAATGAAAGAGCACAAAAAACTTGAGCTGACCCCCCTGGTTTCCGAAGAACCAGGCTACTATTGTGACCCCCTGACCGGGGAATGTTATTCAGGTTTACCAAAGGAGTCTGAAATGACAACAAAAATTGATCCGGTATGCAAGATGGAAGTAAAAGTGGAAGATGCCCAACATTCCAGCGAGTTTAATGGCGAAACCTACTACTTCTGCTCGGCTGCATGTAAGTCTGAGTTTGACGAAAACCCATCCAAATTCGTTGCCCAAGCCGCCTGAAGCGTAAGCTCGCTGACACAGCTTGCGCCACAGCGCAAAGGTACAAATTGATGAACACGCCACTCTTCGGTCTCAACATCGACCCCGCATCTGCAAAGCTGCAGACCGCACTCCAATTGGCCAGCATGGCTGATCAGAGCGCCGTTGACCTGATTACCATCCAGGATCATCCCTACAACCCAGATTTTTTGGATACATGGACGCTTCTGACGGCGTTGGCCGCGCGCACCCAGCGGGTTCAGCTGATGACTAATGTCTTGAACTCGCCGCTGCGCCCTCCGGCTGTTTTTGCAAAGATGGCCGCCACTCTGGATGTGATCAGCGCCGGCCGTCTGCAGCTGGGGATCGGGGCCGGAGGTTATACCGAAGGGATGCAGGCGTGGGGCGGCGTCGTCGGCGCAAGTGCCGGCGATCGTTTTGCGGCTTTCACAGAGTATATTGACATTCTGCAGGGGATGCTTTTCGGCGCGGGCCGGCCGTTTTCTTACTCAGGCCGCTTTTACCAACTGCAGGATGTCGTCAATGGACCTGAACCGGTTCACCGCATTCCGATCTGGATTGGTGCTGGCAGAGCGCGTATGCTGCGCTTTGCCGGCGCCAGGGGGGACGGCTGGCTGATTGGCACAACGTACATTTTGCCTGAGGGGTTAGACGAGGTCAATCAATACCTGGATGAAGGTGCCCGGCAGGCCGGGCGCAACCCCGAAGCGGTGCGCCGCGGCTACAACCTGTTTGGTGTCATCCAGACTGGCCCAGCGGATCGGTTCCGCTTCAACCGGCCCGGGCTCATTGTGGGCAGCGCTGAACAATGGGTGGAAACCATGGCCCATTATCATCAGCGTTACCGTCACGACACTTTCATTTTTTGGCCTGTCGCCGGCAACCCGCAAGAGCAGGCTGAGGTTTTCTTGAACCAGGTTTTGCCACAGGCACGCCAACAAATTCAAACCGAGATGGCTGAAGCAAGTTAGCCTGAGGCCGCTGGGCAACCTTAACCAAGAATAGGATATAGAAATTAATTACTATGGAACCGATTAAATTAACTGTATTTTCAGATTATGTCTGCCCGTGGTGTTACGTCGGGCAGGGGGCAATCGACCAACTTTCACGCGACTTTGAAGTGGAATTAACCTGGCGTCCGTATTACCTGCGCCCGGATACGCCGCCGGAAGGCATGGAACTGCCGGCGCACGTCAGAGCGCATATGGCGCAGACCGAAGGCCATCTGAAGCAGATGGCTGAAGCAGCCGGCATGAATATGATGTTCCCAAGCCGCCTTCCCAATACACGCCTGGCCCACGAGGCTACCGAGTATGCCCGGCAACACGGAAAAGAGCTGGAATTTCACCGGATCGTCTTCGACCTTTACTACGGACAGGGAAAAGACATCAGCCAATGGGAAGTTTTGCAGCAGGCGGCTCGCGCTGCTGGCCTGGACCCGGAAGAAATGAAAACGGAAGTTGAAGCCAACAAGTTTACTAAGCTGGTTTCAACTCAGCTGACCGAAGCGGCGCAGCTGGGCATTGATGGCGTTCCCACTTATGTGATCAACGACCGTTATGCCATCGTCGGCGCACAGCCCTACGAATCTTTCGTCAAAGCTCTGCAGCAGATCGAAGTGCAGGACAAAATTCAGTTCGAAAAGAAAAGCCAAAACAAAGAATAACAGCTGGTTCCCAGTAGAGAAGAGGCATAGATGGCGGAAATGAATGAAGGTCAACGGCAGGCTCAGGTGGTGTTTCTCTCTCATGGCGGCGGTCCGCTGCCGCTCTTGGGCGACCCGGGTCACCAGGCCATGGTCAACTTCATGAAAAAGCTGCCCGATTTGTTGAAAAAACCGGAAGCGATTTTGATGATCAGCGCCCACTGGGAAGAGCCCACGGCAACATTGCTCGGCGCTAAAAACCCGCCCATGTTCTACGACTATTACGGCTTCCCCGAGCAGACCTATCAAGTGCAATATCCCGCTCCTGGCGATCCGCAGCTTGCTTCCCGACTGACCGAAATTTTGCGGCAAAACAACATCCCCAGCCGGATCGACAACGGCCGCGGTTTTGACCATGGGGTTTTCATTCCGCTCATGCTGATGTATCCAAAGGCGGATATTCCGGTCACCCAGCTTTCGCTTATCCGTGGTTTGGACCCGGCTGCCCATCTCGCCCTGGGGCGTGCCCTGCGCGCCCTGCTGAGCGAGAACATCTTGGTGATCGGCTCCGGATTTTCGTTTCATAATCAATCCGCTTTTTTTGGCAGAGGCGGCACCGCGCCAGATTTTAAAAACGACGCCTTCCAGGATTGGCTGATCGAAACCTGTACCGGCAGCCTGACGCAGCAGGAGCGCGAGCAGCGCCTGCTCAACTGGACTCAGGCACCCAACGCCCGCTATTGCCACCCGCGGGAGGAGCATCTGCTGCCGGTGATGGTCTGCCAGTCTTTGGCGGACGAACCTGGGAAGGTTGTTTTTGACGACCAAATTTTAGGGAAACGCGGGGTCATGTTCCTTTGGAATTGACACTCTGTGGCCCTGCTGTCGTTTGACACGCCAACCCGGTCAAGAACCACAAACCCAACAACTTTTTCAATTCCTCGCGGTTTAGCAAGCCGGAATTGGGAAAGCTGTACCTTCAGGCAAAAATAGAACGATTATGGAAACCAAAATTCAGCAAAATCTTTCAATTAACCATCTGGTGCGCTTTCCGGCGGGATATCAACCCCATGGACCAGCGACATTTCCAACAGTTTTGGCCTTGCATGGCCATGGCAGCAATGAAAATGACCTGATCTCTCTGGCGCAGTACCTTCCCGAAAACCTGCTTTGGATCAGCGGCCGGGGGCCAGTTAATTTCTCGGCACATGGCTTCGACTGGTACCCGGTGACCGAGTTTGGCAAACCCGACCCGGCACTGCTTTCAGTCGCTTTAGGCCAGATTGATGGCTTCATTACCGAACTGCTCAACACTTACCCAATCGACCCGCAGCAGCTTTTCCTGCTCGGCTTTAGCCAGGGCAGCATGATCTCAATGGCCTATCTTCTGCGCTTTCCTGAGCGCATCAAAGGGGTGATCGCCCAATCCGGCTATCTTCCCGCGCGCGAAACCCTTCAAATCGATGCGAAACAAGTGGCGGGCAAGCCTGTCATTATGACCCATGGCTTTGAGGACCCGCGCATGCCTTTGGCGTGGTCGCAAAAGACGCGCGACCTGCTTCTGGGCCTGGGTGTAGATCTGACCTATCTCAATTTTCATATGGGCCATGAAATCACCCTTGAATCGCTGAAAGCCATCCGTGGATGGATGGAAAATCACTTGCAACCCGCCGAATAAGGCCAGCAAAGCAGAAAAACCAATATTTAAGCCACACCAGCAAAAGCCGTTTAGGCAAAAAATAAGCGGCAGCTCCGAAAGGTGGCTCTCAAGGAAAAAATGGAAAACATTTCAACAAACCCACTCCCCAAGCGTGAGCGGCAGCGCCCGCCCACTCATAAGGGAATCCCTCATTCCCAACTCGGCGTTCAGCCCGTGCCTGAGATTAATGAGGCGCTTTTCCGCCTGGCATTCAGCTTGCCGGATGTTTTAAACCGGCCGACAACCATATCCGTCCCGGGGGCGCGCGCGTTATGGCTGGCTGATTCTGTCACTCCGGCCCATCCGGAAGCCCTGGTCAGCGGTCGGGAATTTGCACACATCCACCCCGATGGCAGCCTGCACGTGGCGCTTTCAGCAGAGCGCGCGGTTGAAGCCTTCAGCAAAGGTTGGGCCGAACCGCACCCCGCCGGCCGCTACCTGGGAATAGATGGTTTAGTGATGCTTTACACCCCGCAAGACCAACCGGAACTAGCTGTGGTCTGGCAGCTGATCGCTGAATCTTACAATTATGTGACCGGTCGCGGTCTCGTCCCCGAAATGACCACGCTCTCCACAGAAGGCGGTGAGGCATGACCCTCCCACAGCCTTTGGCAATCGCTCCCGATCGCATTCACCCGGACACCCTTCCCGGGTATGTGCATCTCAAGGTCAAAGACCTTGAACGCCAACTTAACTTCTACCAGCAGGTGGTAGGCTTGCAGTTAAACTGGCGGGAAGGGAAAAGTGCCGGTCTGGGCACTGGCGCCGGCGACATCTTGCGCCTGACCCAGATTGAGAACGGCCGCCGTTACCAGCGTACGACTGGCATCTACCATTTCGCCATCCTGATGCCGAACCGCAAAGAAATGGCCCGCACCGTCGCACGCCTTTTCACCTTACGCTGGCCAAATTATCCGACCGATCACGTCATGACAAAATCAACCTACCTCGACGACCCGGAAGGCAATAACATCGAGATTTATAGCGAGTCGCCGGAGGATGGCATCACTGAGGTGGTGAACGATCGGCTGGTGGTCCGCCGCGTTGACGGGCGGCCTTCCAGCGGGCGCGACCCGATGGACATGGAAGCGCTTTTTGCCCACCTGGATAAGAACGACCAGCTCGACCCGCCCATGCCGGCAGGCACCCGCATGGGTCATTATCACCTCTACGTGGCCAGCCTTACCGCTACACAGCGCTTTTATCATCAGATCCTGGGGTTTGATGACATGGGCGTGGCCCGCGATTTTCGTATGGGCATGGCTTCAGCCGGTGGTTACCACCATCATATTGGTTTTAATACCTGGCAGGGCGAAGGTGCCCCACCGCCTCCCGCAGATGCTTTGGGCCTGCTCTACTTTACGTTTAACCTTCCTGACGCGCAGGAGTTGGAGCGTGTGGACGGAATGCTCGAACAAAAAGGGGTAACCTTTGAACGCCGGCCGGATGGCCTCTATTTGCAGGACCCATCGCACAATGCTTTGCTCCTGACCACGGCTGAGATTGCTCAAATAAACAAGATATGATCTGAAAGGAAAACAAAATGTCGTCAGTAACCATTGATTTTTATCACGACGTCCTTTGAGTATGGTGCTTTGTAACCTCGGCGAGGTTACGACGGATTGTAAAAGATTATCCTGAGGTGCAAGTGGACCACCACGCGTTTGCGCTGGCACCTGAACCCAATTCGATAGCCCGCATGTTTGGCGGGCCCGCCCGCGGCAAGACTGAGATTATGGGTCATTGGCAAGCTGCCGCAGCTCATCCGGATGGAGAGCCGATCAATGTAGAATTGATGCGCAGCAGGGAGTTCCCCTATCCCTATTCGATGCCTGGCCTTTTGGCTTGTAAAGCGGCTCAGTTCCAGGGGGGAATGCCGGCACATTGGGATATGTTTGACCGCATTCAGCGCGCCCACGCTGTGGAGGCTCGCAATATCGCGGATGTGGCCGTCCTCAAGTCATGTGCTGCCGACGTCGGTTTGGATGTGGAACGCTGGGAAGCAGACTTCAACAGCGAAGCAGTACGTAAAGCGGTACAGGTCGAGCTGGACGAAGACAACCAGATGGGCATCAATGCCGTCCCGACGCTGGTGTTCAATCACAAATGGATGCTTTCAGGAGCGGTGCCCGAGGCCTCCCTGCGCCAAATCATCGAGAACCTTCTGGCCGGGCGCGATCCCTCAGCAAGGTAAGCGCGAAAACTGTAAAAAATAAGAAGCGGTCTGCCATCTCGGCGGGCCGCTTTGGTTTTTTTATTGGAGGGTCGGCTACGCGAACATCCACTGCAAAGCCTGACGGAACATGGGGTCCCAAAAATTCCAATCATGGATCCCCGCTGCTTCGCGGTAGGTTAAATCCAGGGGCAGCCCGCTGAGGTAGTCCCGAAAAGCCCGGTTGCTGCTCAAGAGATGATCCTCCGTGCCACAGCATTGGAACAAGCGTGGAGGCTGCCCCGATTGCGCTGCGCTGCTGGCTAAATGAAACAGGTCGTTAGAGCTGCCAGGGATGTTCTCTGCGTCTCCAAAAACCGCATACATTTCCCTGCGCCAGGCGTCGTCCCGTGGGAGGTCATCCGAATTGAGCATGTATCCATAAACATCCATCACGCCTGAGAGGCTGGCAGCTGCCGCGTAGCGATCAGGATGGGCCAGCGCCAGCTTAAACGCACCATAGCCACCCATTGAAAGGCCGGCGGCAAAGGTATCTGCCCGCTGGGTTGAGACTGGCAAAAGCTGGCGCACCAGCGCTGGCACTTCTTCGCTGACAAAGTCCCAATAGCGGCCACCATGGAGCATGTTGGTATAGAAGCTAAGATGCACATAGGGCATGACCACCGCCAGGTTCAGCCCGTCCACATAGCGCTCGGTTGGCGCCCAGCGCAGCCAGCCGCTCTGATCATCAGAACGCCCGTGCAGCAGGTAAAGCACCCGAAAAGCCGGCTTTGTTTCGGCATGCAGCGGCGGTTGGGGGAGCAGCACATCCAGATGTGCACGCATGCCCAGGGTTTCAGAGCCGAAATTGAATTCAGTTAAGATCATGGGAGGGCTCCAAAGTCAGTGTGCCGTCTTTGGCGGCATAGCGCCAGCGATTATCCCCCAAGGGCTCTGCCCGGGCACAGCTAAAGCCCTCCAGGCTGAATTCTGCGACGAAGGATTCAGGGTCGGTGCGCAGGGTTACCTTGCCCGCTTCCTCCGTCACTTCGCGCACCTCACTGGTGCAGTAGTGAATACGGATCCCCGGTCGCATCTGCCACTCCATTGGCAAAATAAGCCCGCGTCTGGGTGGGATTTGGATAAGTTGACCACCAAACAGCATCTCCCCATTTAACTTAAGAAAAGTCTCAAGTGAGTCATCCTGATAATTGTTCATAAAAACGAAACTGGCGTTTTCACCTACTGAAAGCCGGGTATCAGCCCAATCGCTCATCTCAAACTGTGGCTCACAGTTCATGCGGTTGGCAATCTCGTGCAGGATATCAAGGTCATCCAGGGTGTTCGCCGGCAGCGCAGCTGCAAACATCAGCACCTTCCCCTTACCCAACTGGCAGATAAATCCGACCGGATTTCCGTCCATGGTAGTGGCGAAGACTTCATCAAACCCGCCCTGATAGGCTTCAACAAACTGGGCGGGCACATCTTCGTGATCAAAAACGCTGATCAGTTGGCTCTGAGACGGGTCACCAGCGATAACCTGGGTAATCCCCAGGGCATCCTGAAGGTGGGTGCAAGGTTCGTGATAAAAATCCTCAAGACACATGCGGCCAGCCATAATCAACCTGCCGCCAGCGCGAACGTAAGCTGTCAGTTTTTCTTGAACCTCGCGTGAGCATTGCCGGTCCATCATTACCCACAGGATGGGGGTTTGTTCCGGGTTCAATTCGGCCCGGCTTAATTCCAAAGCGTCAAAGGGACGGTGGGTCAGCGCCAGCCCGCGCGCCAGAAAGTCAAACAAGATGACTTCCCGCTGGTGGGTGATGGCAAGCGCGGCCTCAACCGTCGGCGCTGTGTTGACTTCCGTCATGAAGTTATCCAACTGAAAGCCGATCGTGGTCACCGGCAGCGGGTTGGCGCTCACCAAAGCTTCTCCATAGGCCGAAAGAGCTCGCGAAAGACGGATATAGCGTGAAAAATGGCGGCGGGTTGTGCCATCTTTACGCACGGGGTGCCCCCAATCGTGGCGGCGCTCAGGGCTGAGCAGCGGGTCGTTTTCCCCGTCGAAAAAGAGATAGTGATTGATCCCGCGCATCCCGCTCGAAACGCAAAGCCGGCTGTGCAGCTCATTAAATGAGCTTTGCATGCCGCTAAAATCGTTGCTGCCCCCCGCCTGAAATTCAATGGAAAACAAAGGCTGTTCCGGGTTTTGCAGCGCTTTGGTCATTTCGTTGACCAGCAGCAGCTGATGAAAGTTGCCTTCATTGATATACCCCGGGTATACATCCGTAGCGCTGACCATCCCCTTTATGGCCATTGCCTCGCTCAATTGCGAGAGGCCTATCGGGAATGTCTTCCCGCCATTCATGAAGCCGTGAATATTGATAACGGGAGGCACATTCATGCCATTTTGCGCAGCTTTTTCCCACAGGAAGGCGGCGTAATGGCGCAGATAGGTACGATAGAAGCGGCGGTAGTCCTCCAAAACCTGGGCGCCTATGGCTGGGCTGGGATGCGAAAGTTCTTCCCGCAGGAATTCAGGGCTGGCACCATTCGGGTAGCGTTCCATCAAACGCCCGGCGTAATGCGCTTCCAAAAAGCGGCTAAATCGGGCCAGGGTATCGGGGTTAAGGTCCACAATGTTGCGCACCCATTGGATCATCCCCATCTCATTATCCAGCTGAACCATCAAGATCTTGCCGCCGCGTGAAATTTGACGCGGGACAAGCACGCTGAACACCTGTTGATACCAGGCTTCTACATATTTCAGGAAATCCGGGTGCAGATAGCTGACAACATTTTGCGTTTTGCCATCCTGGCTGATAAAGGCTGCCTGCGGAGCACGCTGAAATACCCAGGGCGGAATGCCCTCGTTGATAGTTTCAGCCATAATATACGGCCCGGGCCGGGCAATGATATAGAGGCCCATTTCTGCTGCCAGGTCCAAAAAACCACTCAAATTGCGCATGGGGTGGGTTTGGCCATCCAGGTCCGAAACGCCCTCGTAGGGTTGGTGCCACAACCATGGGATGTAGGTTGCTACCGCATTAAAGCCCACTTGCTTAAGCATACCCAGGCGCTGCGCCCACTGATCAGCTGGCGTACGAAAATAGTGAAATTCGCCGGCCTGAATAAACGCCGGCTGCCCATTCAGTAAAAAATGCCCATTTGAAATCTTAAATTCTTCCATAATAAATTGACCTTTGGTGTTCTTTGAAGCCCAGAATGCCAAGCGCATTTTGGATGAGCGGACTTTGGGTGTACACGTCCCAAATCAGGCCGCTCAAATAATTTTCAATCATCAGCAGCGAACAACCTTTGTCGATGCCATACAGCGCCTGGCTGTACCATTCTGGTTTTACGGCGCAATTATACGCGTCAAAGAAGCCAAATTCCCCCCAGGTTTTGGGCTGTTGGTGGTAAAGATAATCGACCAGGTCCAGGGTCTCATCGGGTGCAAACGGCAGGCTGGCAATTGCGCTGTAAATGGAAACGGTACCGCTATGATACGGCCCCAGCGCGCAGGGCAGGCTGCCGGCCACCTCATAACCCCAAGGACTGTCGCCAGCGCTTAAGCCCCAGCTTTGGGAGTGGTAAGTCTTGTACTGAGAAGCCTGTTCAAGGCAAAATTGGCGGTTGGCCAACACCGCCAGGCGCGTATTCTCAAACCAATCGATGCCATCCGGGTCAAGGTAGCGGGCCGTATCCAGCCAGGCTTCACTGAAAAGGTAGGCAAATAAAGTGCCGCCGGGGTTAATAATGATATTCCGTCCAGAAAATGCGCCCGTATCCCGCCGGAAGCCGCGGTAGAGTTGAAGGGCCAAGTCTGGCTCGAGCTTTGGCGCCGCCTGAAGATACATCATTTTTTGTTCCGCCGCCATTTCCCACTGATAAATAAAACCGGGTGGGTTTCCGGCATAAAGATCACCGAAAAAATCGGGATTGTATGCCATGTAGAACTGTGCCTGCGTGTCTTTACGCTTGACGATGAAGTGCCAGTCCACGCGGGCCAGCAGCTGTTGAGCCAGGTCTTCAATCTGGTGATCGTGGAAGTAAGCAGCCGCGGTGATGACACCATTCAGGCACAGTGCTGTGTCAATGGTGGAGTATTCGCACTGTTCCAGTCTGCAAGCGCTCTCCATGTCTAAGAAATGGGCGAAAAAGCCATGGCTGTTGGCAGCATTTTCCAAAAGGGTTCTCAGCGTTCCGCGCGTGATGGCTTGGACCTGCTCAAGGGGCAACAGCCCACGTTCGCAGGCAATCACCCAGGCTGAGAGGGCGAACCCGGTTGCTGCGATGGACGCCCGCCCAGGCCGCTTGGTACAATCCAATGTCAGGCCGTAGCCGGCACTGGCCGGGTTCAGATTAGTTGCACTCAAAAAAAAGCGGATTGACCCTTCCAGCTCCTGTTGAAGAATGGTTAACCTGTCGGTCATTCGGCCGCCTCATCCAGGTGCATCTGCCGAAAACGGAATGTGTCAACAAACGCCAGGCGGCCAGCCGCAACTGACAAATTCGGGCTACCTGGCTTGGGGCATAATAACCAACAGCAGGGCTGCCGGTTTAACCCACACGAATTACCCGGATTTCTCCGGCAAGGCTGCGTCTGAAACCCCATACCCGCCTGCCCTTAGTCGCCCTGCCTGCTGGTAGACTGACGTGCAATGAAATAAGTGGGAATCCGCTGCGGGCGAAAAGGTTGCCCCCGGTCGATAAAGTCGATCAGTTGCTGAACAGCGAGCGCTCCCCATTCCAGGCGCGAGGCTCCAACTGTGGAGAGCGTAGGGTGCATGAAGCGTGAAATCAAAATGTTATCGAACCCAACCAGAGCGATATCATCTGGGGCGCTCAGTCCATGCTCCCTCATGGCACGCAAAAAACCGATGGCCATCTGGTCATTGGCGCAAAAGACCGCATCCGGCCGGTAATCTGAATTCAGAATGGTCTGGGCGGCTACGTAACCCGAAATTTCAGTAAAATTGCCCCAATACACCGGTACGCTCAGCTGGTATTGGCTGGCTTCGCTCAAGAAGGTCTCCATACGCTCGGTGTTATCGATAGAGTCCGGCGCACCAGCAACCATGGCCATCTTGCGCGCGCCCTGGGCATAAAGCGCCTGAAAGGCTTCACGCACACCTTGAGCGTTATCTAATAGCAGTGGAAGAATGAACTCACTGTCTATCAAGCGATCCAAAACGACAATTGGAAAGCGATCGGATGCCAGACGAAGCAGAGATTCGCTGGTAATTTTTGAATCGAAGACAATGGCCCCGTCCACCTGACGGTAATGCAGGATGCGGCGGGTCGACCGGCTTTCGGGGCAGACCATCAATTCATAGTCGGTATCCAATACCACACTATGGATGCCTTCCAAAATTTGATCATAAAACGAACCACCAAAGCGGCTGATAAAGATGCCGATGGTGTTGGTCTTTTGCGTCTTCAGGTTGCGGGCAAAAGCGTTGGGGTGGTAATTGAGCTCCTCAGCAGCCCAGAGCACACGCTTGCGGGTGGCTTCGCTGATGTTGCCGGTATTATTCAACGCATAAGAAGCCGTGGTCACACTGACCCCGCTGTACTTGGCAATATCACGGATGGTAGTCATTGTTTTTGGCAGTGTCAGGGCAAGGGTAAAATCTGCAGACGAGCCAATCCTTCGCTGAGATATGGGTTTTGCATAGTGAGATTATAGACCGTATCTGCCTCATTGTTGGCCAACATCAGCAATGAGACCCCTTTATCGATGCCGATCACATCACTGGCATACCAGTCTTCGCTCAAATTGAATGCGTCAACGAATCCATAAGCGCTTTTCAGGTTTTCCAGTGAGTAATAGTTCAGCATCGCCTGAGCGGATTCTTCAGGGAGGAAGATCAGTGAAGCAATCGCCGCATAAGGTGGAACGGTATCGTCCACCACATGGGATTGGTTATCGAAGCCGGAGGGAGGTGCACCATACAGTCCATTGTATCCATCAGGCCCGTCGCACGCGCTTAGCCCCCAGGCCAAAGGCCCCAGTGTCTGGTATGTTGGATCATTATCCAGCGCAAATTGATACTGAGCCCGGGCAGCCCGCACAGAATTTTCAAACCAATTGACGCCTTCACGATCCTGCAAATTTCTGAAATCCAACCAGGCATGGCTGAATTGATACGTAAAAAGCGAGCCAAACCAGGAATGAATGAAGGGTTCTCCGTCGCCATACTGCCCGATATGGCGGGTGAACCCATAGTACAGGCTGTCATCGCTGGGAAATGTCGGCGAGCCGGCAGCCAAAACGTAGAGCATCAGCTGTTCGGCGTAGAAGTCCCAGTGACCTTCAAACCCCTTTTCAGGTCGGTAGGCCATATAAAACATGCTGCGTGTTTCGTCCACAAACCACGGCCAGTTCACTTCCCGATAGAGTTGGTCGGCTTTCTGCTGTACCTCCGACCCGAAATATTGGCCAGCGGTGAGCACACCCATCATCAGGATGGCAGTGTCGATGGAAGAAACCTCACTTTGCCAGGCCCGTTGGCCCGTTTGCATGTCCAAAAAGTGATAGAAGAAGCCTTCAGTGCGTTCCAGGCCCAACAAGGTTTGCAGCGTCCGGTTGCTGCGCTCATAAGCCTCATCGAACGACACGTAGCCTTTTTCAACGCCCACCGGGTAGGCGCTCAAAGCAAACCCGAGTGAGGCGATGCTGGCAATCCCCGGTGACCCGGGGTAGCGGTCACGCACCAATCCATACCCTGGGCTGGTCGGGTCGCTGTTGGATTGCTGCCAAAAGAAGTCAAAGGCTCCTTTCATTTCGAAGGCAATCACCTCCGGCAGCGTAGCGGCCACCGTAGGGGCTGCCGTCGGTTCGTCATGTGCCGGCAACGTGGGCGCCAAACTGGGCGTGGTCGCCATTTGCGCCCCCGGGGCCAAGGTCGCCGTTGGCGCTTTGGCAGGTGCCGCACATGAAGTAATTGCCAACCCCGCCGCCATTAAAACCAGGCTGATCTTATTCACCGGTAATCCCTGTCATTTCTACGGACTCAACGAACCATTTCTGCAGCAGGAAGTACATCAGCAATGGGGGCAAAATATTCAAGAAAGTGCCGCTCATTTTGACAGCCTCATTCAGCCGGTCGAAGATGTTAACGGTGCCCGGCGGATAGAGGCTCTCATAGGCCTGGACAAAGCGCGAGAGCTGCATGGGTAGTGTCGTTATCCCGCCTTCAAGGAAAATGGAGGTCAAAAACGTTTCATTCCAGTACCAGACCACCGAGAAAATGAAAGAAACAATAAAAGAAGGCAGGGCCGAGGGCACGGCAATGCTCAGGAAGATGCGGGCATCCGACGCCCCATCCAGTTGGGCGGCTTCCTCCAGAGAGCGGGGCAGAGAAAGGAAGCCCTGGTAAAAAATTAAAATAAAGATAGCGCTCTTGTACCCTTGGCCCAATAGTGCCGGCAGGATCAGCGCCAGAGGGTTCCCCAACAAACCCTGACTGCGATAGTTCAGCATCTGCGGGATGACCGTGTTTTGTGGCGGGATGATAAATGTGGCTAAAATCAGTACAAAGATCAAGTTTTTACCCCAGAATCGGTAGCGAGCCAGGCCGTAACCAACCAGGGACGCCACGACGGTCTGAACTAGTGACGGCACGACGCTCACAAAAACCGATGCCATGAGCGTGTTGGGGTAATCCAAGACCCGCAGGGCTTTTTCATAGTTGCCCAGATACAGCTCGGTTGGCACCCACTGCACCATCGGGTTCAGCAGGTCCGAAGGGCTTTTCATGCTGGTCACAAACATGAACAGCAGTGGATACAGATAGACAAAGCCAATGGCGATGAGCAGCATGTACAGCCCGGCGCTAGGAATTACACCGCGCTGGTTGCGGCTCCCCAGAAAGAAAATCCTGATTTTATCAAGGTTCGGGCGGCGAAGTTTGGGCATGGCAGCGCTACTCCTTGTTGGAACCGCGAGTAAGAACGAAGAAAATCAGCCCAAGCAGCAGGACCATCACGGCAAAGTAAATAAATGCCATCGCACTGGCATAACCGATGCCTCCCTGCACGTTGTAAGTTTGGGCATAGACATATTGAATCACTTTGTTTTCCGAAAAGTGTGAGAGGGCAATTACGGTATAAATCGCATTGACCAGCGTTGCTCCCGAAAGAGAAGGCAGCGTAATTTTCCAAAACATTTCCCAGGAAGACGCGCCATCAATGGCAGCGGCCTCGTAGATGCTATTGCTCACTTTTTGCAGGCTGGAAAGGTAAATCAGGATCTGTACACCTGAAAACCACAGGATCAAAATGAAAGAACTCAGCAAATACTCCACCGGGTTGCGTAAGGAACGTGGCAGTTGAAGTAAAAATTCTGCCACCGCTGGCACGTTGGCGATCCCGGGTGCCGACGTAGCTCCCTGCGCGGTCAGCTCGCGGATGATTGGCCCACTGGTGATGACCACCGGCAAAAAGAAGATGGTGCGAAAGATGCCTTTGCCTTTGAAGTCAAGATTCAGGAGCAGTGAAATGATCAACGAAAAGATTAAGACAATCGGCACTGAAACCAATGTCTCAATTACATAACTGATGAGCAGCTCCACGAAATTGGGGTCGGTAAACAAGGCGCGGGTATAGTTTTGCCATTGAATAAAATTCAGACTGATCCCTCTGGCGGTTACTGTAACTTGATTGAGGCTGTACTGAAAAGTTTCGATCAGCGGCAAAAACGTGAAAAGCGCAAACCCGACGATCCAAATCAGGATGAAACCATAACCATGCAGCGCTTCACGCGCGCGCAGGCTCAGACTTCTGCGTTTTGGGGATGAATTGATCATGGCACACTCTCCACCAGCACGGCATCAGCTGCTGGCACAGAGATACCGTTATACTCAAAAGGACTTGACGTGTAATTGACAACAATCTCCAGCTGGTTGTCGTAGCGGGTTGCAAAGACGCCCTCCGCCAACTTTACACGGTCAATGATTCCCCTCCCCCGTACCGGCGCCAACAAAGCGTTCATCCATTGATACGTCTGCTGGACCTGGCTGCCCCATTGATTGTAAGAAGATGTGTAAATCCAGGTGGAAGCCGTGTTGAGCATATTTGCAGTGGCTTCCTGGGTGAGAAAGAATGAAGGGTAAATTCCATAGTCAACCTGTCGAAGCAAGTCTTGCGAGAGGTTGGAAGAAAAGTTGAGCGCTGGCCCATAATAAGGAATGTAACCAGCCAACACAATCGGCAGGAAAGGCACCGCCTCACTCGTATAAATGTAGCCATTGTCGCCCAGGGGGATGTCATAGTAGGCCTGGGTGACGGACCAAAGGTAGTCATTCGGCCGGTAGAGACCCAGCCGCAGTGGCGTTTCGCTCAAAATCTGGCGATACACAGAGAGGGCTGCTTCGCGGCTGTACGGCGTGTCGCCGCGGAAGTCACTGTAGAGCAGCCACCCGATGCTATCCAGAGCCAATCCGGTGTTCAGGCGCTCGGCAATGTCACCCGAAAGTTCATTGTAGCGCCGCTCCAGGGCTTCCCTGCTGAAGTAATAGTTGTAAGAGCGGTTGTAGCCTTCAATGTTTACGTTGGTAATGGCCATGGCCAGGTCGTTCCGCGGCGAATAGCCGGATTCTTCCCATAAAGCAGCCTGCGGATCCAGATAGAGTGAAAAATGACCGCCCTCAGTCTGGATTTTTTCAGACAAATCATTGAGCTCCTTCACACTGCCCAGCCCGTTTTCAACTTTCAGCGAAGTGGGCGGCACGTTTGTCGCTCCGAGCGGCTGCCAGCCATAATACACCACCTCGGGATTGGGCAGCTGCAGGTCATCCAAAATGGTCTCCATCTGGCTGACCGTGGTCATTGGGATAAAGCGCTGCCAGAAGAGCACGTTCTCTTTGTCACCCCCCAAGAATTCCAGCCGGATGCCGATATCCGGGTTGGGCTGCTCAGCCCGATTGAGCAATCCGGCATCCAGCAGATAGCGCTGATAGCTGTGCGCCATGCCAACATAATCTGCCGCCTCATCCGTCAAAAAACGGTAATGCATCACCACATCAAAGGAGTTGGTCTGCCTTTGTACGGTGGTGACCCCCGCGCCTGACCGATTGGTTGCCTGGAAGTAACTTTGATTGTAAATAAAGGCGTTGTAAATGAAATTGAAGTTGGTCAAAATCCCGGCCGGATGAACCTGAAGTTCGGCGTAAGAGGCCCCCTTTTCGATGACGGTCAGGAAGGCATTCTGCTTTTCGCCGTGGGTCACGCCAAACACCGGAAAAGAAATTGGGTAGGGCTGAACGATACGTCTATCGTACGGCATCTTCGCAATGATGCCCAAATCCGTTCCGTAATATCTGCCATAAAAAATATTCTTCGCTTTGGTGCTATCAGCAAAGCGCACCAGGCTGCCGGTGCCATCTGGCAGCAGCATATAGCCGGGGGTGCTGCCCCCACGGGTGGCACCCATAAAGGGATGAATGTAGACCAGGCCGAGCTTAAAGGCCGGGTCGTCCTGCCGAACCGATTCTGCCGGGATCTCGATCCGGATGCCCGTCTCTTCCAGCTGCATTAGCACCCGTAGGCTGATCCCATAATCCTGAAACGTTAAATCGGCGGAAATGCCGTTGTCAATCGGGGTGACGGTTAAGGTGTGGGGGCTGTTAGCCAAAGATACGCGTTTGCTGACCGCTTTCTCGTCCAGATACTCGATGCTGATGCCACTCTGGGCGAAGGCCCGCCACGATTTATTCAGTCGGTCACCCTCGGCTGTTTCATCAATGCCAGAGTGCCACAGATAACCGTTGCGTTTATCCAGCAGCTTGAATGACAGCAGGGTCTTATCAACGTACATCTCATAGTAATCATTTTCAGCGGCCAGCTGGTAGGCAGGTGGGATCTCGGTCTGCGCGGGAGCAGCGGCGTGCACCGCAGAGCCCACCGGCAAAGCAGATGCGGCCAACACTGCTGCTGCCAAAACCAAACCGAAGCGCTGCCATTTATTATTTAGGGTAAGTTTAGCCACGGAGCCCAACCTCCTGGATGATCGCCCAGACAAATTCATAAAGCTGGTTAAACAAAATATACAAAATGTAACCGGTCAAAAGGAACAGCGCCATCGTGAACAATGTAGTCAAGACATTGCGCAGCGTGGCTGAGAATGAATAGTTATGAACTTCCTTGACCATGATGACCAGCATGATGCCGGTCCACACCCACATTAATGTGTTGAGGAAGTTATAGATAAACACCTCATTCATAGTCAGGACGTTGGAAATAAGTGCAATCGGCAGGGCAAACAGCGCGATCGGGAATAAACTGTAGGCACTGCCAATGATCACTTGCCGAACGCTTCCATCGCCATCCGTGATGGTCGAAACCAGATAGTTTGCGGCGTTCCAAAGGAATACGAACATGACCACATACAGCATTTCATTTTCAACCGGGATCCAGGCCGGGCTGGGGTAAGGGCTGAAAGTAAAACCAGTCAGGTAAAGCGAAAGAATACGGGCAGCCAGCACCCAAGCGTAAATGATGAACGCGAAGGTCAGACTGCCGCGTTTGTTTTTCTTGATGTAATAGAAGCTGTCAGAGGGTTGTTTGATAAAACGGAACATGAATAAAAAGTCATCTACCAGGCGATACCGGGAGAGCCCCTGCAGCCAACGGCGAACGGGTTCCAGCCAACCCTTGCGCTTTTCGGCATGGGTAAAAATTGAGGAGGCTGCCCATACGCCAACCACCGCCATCATGGCGTTGCCCAGCTGGCGTTGCAAAACTGCATTGCGCAGCTCCCAGTAGGCGTCGGAATACCCGCCGCGATCTTCTGCGTAGCGATAAGCTTGAATGGCTTGGGCGTAATCTCCCTGCTTATAATAAGCGTCAGCAATAGCCTGGTACGACATGATGAAAAGGCCATTATTGGTCAGAACTTCCTCAAAGTAGGGTTTGGCTTCCACATAAAACCCATCCATATACAGGCTGATGCCGGCATGCACCTTATTGGCGAACTCAGTAGCCTGGTAAATGATGATGGCGTTTTTATCCTGATCAAGCACATAGAGCTTATCTCCCACCCTTTCGATGGAAGCCGGTTTTGACAACAAACCCAGGCGCTGGTCGCCGGTGTCTGGGCCGCCAAACACGAACAGGAGCGTCCCGTCCAAATCATATTCATAGATCAACCCATCCGCATCCACCGCAGTCATCAGGCCATCTTCACTGACATGGATATCCCGAAAGGTCTGGGAGCCAAACACCTGCTCGATGAGATTCTTGCCGGCGATATTGAATTTTCGGATGCTCTTGTCGCGGCTGGTGCCAGCAGTGATGGTGTAAATGAGGGATTGATTGTCGATGGCCAGGTTTGAAGGGGAGGCCGCCTCATTTTTGATGAACTGACTGAGCTGTTCCTCTGAAAGGAAAGCACGCTGCAAAATCATTTCCAGAGACATCCGGGCACTATTGGCGCCAAAATATCCAATAAAGTTACCATTGGTATTAAGCATCACCAGGCCGTCTACCGAGGCTTCACTGATGATATACAAGTTCTTGCGCACATCAACAGAGATTTTACGCGGCAGGAACTCTCGTCTTTTGCCAAACAGCGGCTCGGAAGGGCGGCCAAATTCATTGACCAGATTGCCATCTTTATCCAAAATGACGATGGTGTTTTTGCCTGCATCGGCAATATAAAAGACACCTTCTTCGTCAACGAACAAACCGGTGGGGGCTTGCAGCAAGCCAACACCATATTCCGCTGCCACTTCAAACTTTTCATCCAGTTTAATGATGCGCCCGTTGCCGGTATCTGCAACATATAAAAAACCATCCGGTGCGTAAAACAACTCCTCAGCAGCCGAGATGGGCAGGTCGACCTCATCCAGAGGGGTGTAAGCGTCTTGCGAGGGATATAAATTGCCGCCCGGGCCAACTGCCCAGGTAGTATAGGGCGAAAACGCGCCTACTTCGCTGGGTGAAATGCTCAGAAGGATAGCAGCAATCAGCAAAACTGGCAGTAGCTTTTTCATTTCAGCCCCGAGTGCGACATCGTGCTCATCACCTGACTCTGCAGGAAGATGAAGATAATCAGGTTTGGCAGGAACATGATCAACGCCGCTGCGGCGGCGATGCCCTGACCGGCAACCGCGTTCGCGCCTGTGGCTGTTGAAGTCAGCGTTCCCAGGTAAAAGGCAAACGATTTCAGACTCTCATTATTAATATAGAGAGTAGAGGTTTCGGCGTTATTCCAGGCCGCCTGAAAGGTCAGGATGGCGATTGTAGCGAGGGCCGGGCGGATCATCGGTAAAATGATGCGCCAGTAAATGTGCAGATCGTTGGCTCCATCAATTTGAGCCGCCTCAATCACCTCGTTGGGAATACCGTCAATGAACTGTTTGAGCAAGAAAAGCCCAACCGGCATGGCCAGGCCGGGCAAAATATGCACCCAAAACGTGTCGAGCAGGTTTAATCGCTCAATCACCAAGAAACGCGGAATGGTGACTGCAATCGGGACAAACATCAGCGCAATGGTGTTGATCGCAAACAAGGTTTGTTTGAGCTTGAAGTTCTTTTTTGAAAGTGCAAACGCGGCTGTGCTCGAAACCAGGATGGAAGCGGCCACTGAAACCAAAGTGATGATGATACTGTTAAAGAGATAGCGGCTGACTGGTATGCCCGATGTGGAAAGCTTGGAGAATAAATCGGTAAAGTTTTTAAAGGTAGGATGAATGACAAAAAAGCGTGGCGGAAAAGCGAATAATTCATCCGGCGGCTTAAAAGCATTCGAAAAAATGAAGACAACCGGCAGCAGCATGAAGGCTGCCAGCGGGATCAACAGCAGATAAAACTTAATCTGGCTGACATGAAAACCCTGAGGGTTAATCCCGCGGTTGCGGACACCAGTGTATTTGCGGATCCAAGCTGATTTCATGCCTTCCTCAATCCTCACTCGCAAAGAGACGATTGGAAACGCGGGCGAAAAGCAACACCATCAGCAGCAGCACCACTGACACCGCCGCAGCGTAGCCCATCTCATAGCGTAAGAAGCCGTAGTCTTCAATGTGATTGACGATCAATTGACCAGCATACTGTGGCGTCGGATTGCTGCCGGAGAGCATGACGCCAATCGCCCCAGCCTGGAAGGTCCCAACAATGGCCATCACCGCGCCAAAGAGCATTTGCGGCCGCATGGAGGGGATGGTGATGTAGAAGATCTCCTGCCAGCGGCTGCTCATTCCATCCAGCGCGGCCGCTTCGTACAGCTCTGGGTTGATCTCAAGGATGCCGGCCAACATGGCCAAAAAGCCGATGCCCATACTGCTCCACAGGGTGACCACAATCATGATTGTCATCAGATATTGAGGCGACTGCAGCCATTGGATCGGTTCCTGTACCAGCCCGATGTTCATCAGCAGGCTATTAAGGTAGCCGATCTGGTCACCACTGAAAAGGGTCTTCCATACTACGGCCATTGCCACCCCGCTGGTCATCGAAGGTGAATAGAGCACCAGGGCAAACAGGGTGCGAGGGATCTTGGGTAGCTGCGCCAACACCCAGGCCAAAAGGAACGCCAGGGCGTAGCCACCCGGGCCAACGATCACCGCAAATTGGATCGTGTTGGGCAGCACGTAGCGCATGAAGGTGTCGTCTTGCGTGATCAGATTGATGTAATTTTGCAGGCCGATGAAATGCGGCAGCTGGATGGTGTCAAAAAATGTGAATGAGAGTATGACCGCCGCCAACACCGGCACAACGATAAAGATGATAAACAGCAGCGCGTAACCCGACAGAAAAGCATAAGCGCTGCCCTCTTTATCCAGCCACTGACGGAAGGTACTCTTGCCTTTAGCCTGCCCTGAGGCAGTCAGAGGGAGGGAGCGGTTAATCTGCATTTTCCATCCATCCTTTCACCGTTTCGATTGTGGGAATCTTAAAGGCTTTGACTTGTTTGCCATCTTTTAGATAGCCAAATTCCTCCATCTTTCGGGTAATCTCCCGGTTGATGATAATAATCGACCGGTCAACCGCGACCCGCGGGTTGACCCCGTCAAAAACGATGCGGTTCCATAAGTTGGAGAGTTCCCGTTCCTGCATGTAGCTGCCCGGCAGCCGCACGGGTTCTTGCAGCCATTGCCACTGCTCGAGGATGACAGCCTTGTGTTCTTCAGGGATGGAAAGCTGGCTGAAGGCTTCCAGGTTAGCTGAGTTCCACAGGTATTCTTTGCCGTAATTCAAGACCAGCCGCTCCTGAAAGTCAACCTGGGTTGGGGTAGACATCCACCACTTCAGGAAGAGCCATGACTCTTCGGGCTTGTCCGTGTTTTTGAACATCAGGCTGGTTTGCGCCGATCCGGTCGTGTAGCGGTTTTGTGTGCCATCAGGCAGCACAACGGCCGGGTAAAGGTCAATGCTCCACAGGCCAGCGATCTCCGGGGCCGCGGTCATCAGCTTGATGTAAACTTCAAAGTTGGAAACTCCTATCGGCAACAGACCCTGCCGGAAGCTTTCATAAAAGCTGGAGGTGGTCAGGGGCATGCCATAGATGGTAAAGCTGTCCGACATAAACTTCACCGCCTCAATCGCCTGTTCGCTATCCAGACCGGTGGAAAAACCATCCTTACTGTACAGGTCTGCTCCGTAATTGAACAGATATGGCGCCGTAAAAATGTAATTGCGCTGGGCACTGGGGTTGGAAAGCGGCGCATTAAAGTTCATGCCGTAACGCTGCAGTTCGGGCAAGATTTCGATTACCTCATCCCAGGTATGCGGCACCGGAATGCCAAAGGCGTCCAAAATGTCTTTGCGATAATAAGTGACCCAAAAATCCTGGGTCTCAGGGAGAGCGTAAACCGAATCATTGATGATGTAGCCCAAAAGTGAACCGGGCGAATAAATTTTTATAAATGAGTCAAAATCATCGAAAGAACGCAAGTCATAAAGTGCATTGCGGATGGCTAGTTCATAGGGCTTGTCGGTGCTCACTCCCAGGGCAACATCCGGCTGAATGCCGGCCGCATTTGCCAAAATCAACTTGGATTCATCCGGCATGATCGAAAACTTGACACGGATGCCGGTTTCAGGGGTGAAGGACTCATCCGCCATCAGCTGAAGCAAGTCAACATACTGGCGTGGCCGGTTGACCCACACCTCCAGTTCATCTTCTCCGGCTCCAATCGTTTGATATGGATCGTTTTTGAATGAATTTAAGAAACGCTTAAGCCCTTCGCTGATAGAGGTCGCCAGAGGCACCGTAGCCATCTCAATCGGACTTTGCGGAGAATGAATCACAATTTTGTCCAGCGCCAGCGGTTGACTCTGCAGCAGTAGAAGCAGTGACCCCAGCAGCTGGGCAGCTGAACCGGACCCTTCGGAAAACCGGTTCATATACACGGGAATCTTATCCGGATCGGACGCCAGGAAAAGCAAATTGTCAATCGCAATCTGGTAGGTAAGCACTTCCGGTGAAGCTTCACTCTGACTTACCGAGACTAGTGTGTCTTTGTCGTCAATCAGATGTTGGGCGATCGTGCTGATCTGATCCTTAATATCCGGAATGTAATCAGAAATCACCCACTCTTTGTAGGGGTCCCGCTGGTTGCCGGTCAGCTTGCGGATCTCGAGCGACAAATTGTTGATATCCAGCAAAGCCTGCTGAATGGTCTCAATCGCCGGCAGGTACGGAGAGCTGGTAGCCTCAATACCGAGGGTATTGACGCCCTGGTGCAAAAAGATCTGGTAAGGCTGCTCTCCACCCAGCGGCACATCAACCCATTGGGCGGAATAATAGAAGGGAAAAGCGTTCAGTTCCGCGAAGGGGATTTCATCATTAATTGTGATCCGCCGGAATACGGTGAAATTGCTGCGGGTATCCTGCATGGCGCGGAATGTGATGGCGTACATGCCGTCCTGCGGGACGGAAAACTCGTAAAATGAAGCGCTGCCGCTGACTTCCCAGCTCTCGCCGCCCAAGGTGTTCAGCAGTAGCTTGTAGGTGTCGTAAGGTGTGACCGTCAGATCACGGCTGCTGGCTGGCCGAACGGAAGTATCGTTTTTTCGCGTTGGCAGTTCCGCTTCCAAAACCAGCGAGAAATCAACGGCCGGCGCCGCAGAATGGTTTTGCAAGTATTGGGCATACGAAATCAAGGGGGCAAAAGGTTCCAAATAGATGCTGCCCAGGTAAAGGCTGCCGCGAGTAAGCGTAAACTCAAATGTATGCGATCCAGCGCTCAGTTGGGCCTGCAAGGGGTATGGCTGACCAAAGTTGACATCCCGTGCCGGGGATTTGCTCCAGCGCACATCCCTCACCTGGCGGGTCAGGGCATCGTTTCCGTAGCGATCCTTGGGGAAGATGTTACTTTCACTGCGGTAATAAATTGGAAATATCACCCGCCGCAAGTCCGGCACCGGGAAATCGCCATCCATGCGCAATTGACCTTCCGGAGAGTCCATCTCTTGCGGGGCGGCGGCAGAATCAAACCAGAAGGTATAGTCACCCTTAGCCGGCACTTCTATTTCAAAGCTTACCGAATCGCCTGCTTGCAACAGTACCGCCGGGCGGGCGTACAGGGCAGAAATGTCATCCTGCGCCAGGGGCAGGCCCAGCATATCAGCCTTGATTTCGATGGTTTCGGCAGACGGCTGCGCAGCAGAAAGTGATTTTCCAGCTGGGCCCGACAGCGCCACAGAACCGGACGCGGGGCTTGCCGGGATAATAATCAGCAGCGAGATGATCAGCCGGAACAGATGGGTGAGTTTCGTTGGCATAATCACATCCCTGGCCTCAGGCCAAGCATTCCCAAAGGTGAGGACTCGGGGGTGCCGGAAGGTTCCGGCACCCCGTTTTGTATTACAAAAGCTTATTTGGGCAGCTCAGCGCTGGCCTGATCCAAAAGCATATTGGCAAATTCTTCTAGCTTGGCAGCATAGTCTTCGTACTTGTACTTGCCGCTGGTAACATAATTGAACATGTACCACATATTCACGTCTTTGTCTTCGCCAATGTCAATTCCGGGTTTGCCTTCCCAACGGGCGTTCACATAGCCGGGAACGATCTTGGCAAGCGATTCAAGCAAACTGTTATCCAGATTTTCAAGAGCCTGACGCAGCCCGGGTTTCTCGCCCACAAAGGACATGTAGATGTCGATGCTCTCAGCGTTGACTGAAACTGGCATGCGGGTTGGCACCAGGCCGGCAGCCTTGGCCAGTTCACCTTCTTGGGCATAACCCTCCTTGGAGAAAGACATCCATTTAGCGAAGTCGTAAGCCACTTCAGGGTTGGCGGAGGTCGCCGATACCACCAGCAAATCGGTTACCATGGCCTGGTTGCCTCCCGGAATACCCAGGAAGTCCCAGTTGAAAGTGGCCGCAGCAAAACCGGGGACCATCCAACCGCCGTCCCAGCGAACACTGCTTTCCTGGTTCAGGAAGAGTTCACCGGTATTCTGAGATTTAAAGTTGACCTTCTGCTCGTCGGTCAAGCCTTCATAAGTGTGCGGTTTCAGTTCTTCAGACTTTGCCACAGCGGATTTGAAGGCGGCTGAGTTGTAGTTCATGTGGGTACCATCAAAGCTGAACCACTTGAGATTAGGATCCTGCGTGCTTGGGTACCAGCCCAGAATTGACTCCAAGGAATCCAAGCCAAGTTTGCTCTTCTGGACATCGGTCAGGGCCGTGGTCGCAGCCAAAAAGTCATCCACTGAAACGCCGTAAGCCGGGGCATCCAGGTTCGCTGCTTCAAACATATCCTGATTGACAAAGTAGCCCATCACAAACTGGGCAGCCGGCAGGGCCAGCACCTTCCCATCGTATGTGACGGCATCTTTCAACACCGCAGGGACATCCGCCCAGTCGGGGTCGGCGCTGACAAGTTCAGTCAGGTCAGCAGCCCAGCCGTTTTTCACATACAGCGGGGTGACGTCTGCCATGAAAACATCGGGCAACTCGCCTTTGGCGGCATAGTTGGTCAGTTTTTCATCCCATTTGCCTTCCATGGACATATCGACGAACTCGACGGTCACATTGGGGTGAGCAGCCACATACGCGGCAACCAGCTGCCGCTGCAGGTTATTTTCTTCTTCCGTACCGGTGTTCCAGTTGGCATAGCGCAGGGTAACCGGCGCGGCAGCCTCAGTCGGCGCTTCGGTTGGCGCCTCGGTCGGGGCCTCGGTGGGTGCCTCGGTTGGGGCTTCAGTAGGGACCTCAGTGGGGACTTCGGTCGGGGTGGTGGTAGTGCAAGCTGCCAGTACAAACGCTGAGATCAGCAGCAGACTGAGCAGGGTATACAATTTGTTTTTCATTGATTCTTCTCCTTGAGTAGTAATTATTTTATTCGTTTCGTTGACTGAATGGGCTTACGCGGCAGAACACCTTGATAAAGTTAGCGCATGCCGATCTTTCTCAGGACGACGGCGCGTAAGTCTGAAAGGATATAAAAGAATTTATTCTGAATTCCTCCTTCTCATAGATATTATGTTCATCCAAGAGTAACATTGACTTTGTGAACCTGACCATCTCCAAATACGGGCAGAAGATGGCTTTCATATGGCTGTCCATCGAGCGTGAGGGCTTGAATTCCGCTGCTCACATGGTTGGGGTTGTTGACTTCAATTTGATAAACCGCATTCCGGAAGCGGCGAACCACTTTGAAACCCGGCCATTCTGCTGGAATGGCGGGCTCAACCCGTAATCCGTTTTCTTCCGCGCGGATTCCCAAAATCCAATTGGTGGCTACGCGGTGGATCCATTGGGCTGAACCGGTATACCAGGTCCACCCGGCGCGGCCATAGAATTCGGAGAGTGGGCCGTCGATGTTCCCAGGGGTAACATAAGGTTCAGCTTTGTAAATTTCAATGTCTCGGCTGCGATTGGGCGGGCAGATGCGGCGGTAAGCCTCATACGCCAGGTCGGCCCGGCCGGCGGCAGCGTAAGCCCAAACCGACCAGGTGGCGGCATGCGTATAAACGCCGCCATTTTCGCGCAGCCCTGGTGCGTAGCGGGTAACGTAACCCACGTCTGGGCGCGGGTGGGTGAAGGCTGGGTAGTTTAAGACCGTGCCATAATCTTTTAATAGATACTGGGTGACAGCGTCCATGGCGCTTGCGGAGCGCTCTGGGTCCGCCATGCCACTCATGACCGCCCAAATATTGGGCATGAGGAAGATCTTCCCTTCTTCATTTTGACTGGAACCCAGTGGCAGTCCGCTGTCGGTAGTGGCCTGCAAATACCATTGCCCATCCCAGCCGTGCTGGTTGAGCGCAGTTTTCAGGTCGGCACGTACCTGATCACACTTCAGCGCGAAGCGTTCATCAGCGCGCTGACGTGCCAGCGGTGCGAAGCTGCCCAAAATCATGTAGAGGAACTCGGCAACCCAAAAACTCTCCCCTTTCATCAACGTCCCGACTGCGCTCAGGCCATCATTCCAGTCGTGATCGCCCATCAGGGGGACGCCGCGCGGCGAAAAACGTGAGAAGGAGCGTTCGATAGCCCGCTTGCAGTGCAAATAAAGCGGCTCGGCAGGCCCGTTCAGATAGGGCACCATTTCATCCAAAACCGCGTAATCGGCGGTTTCCTTCAGATAAGCATCGAGGATGAAAGGAAGCCAGAGCAGATCGTCAGAACAATTGGTCCGTGGACCCCCGCCGCGAATGGAAAACCACCAGTGATAAACATCGCCTTCGACGAACTGCTGGGCGGCATGCAGCAGCAGCTGGCGCCGAGTGAATTCGGGCTCGCTTTCCAAGAAGATTTGACTATCTTGCAGCTGGTCGCGGAAGCCAATGCCGGCTGAAACCTGATAAAAAGCAGATTTGCCCCACAAGCGGCACGAAATCGCCTGATACTTGGACCAGATATTGGTCATCAGGTTGAAGGCTTCATCTGGTGTTTCCACCTGTTCTGCGTCAATGAAGCGGGACCAAAATTCGTGCACAGTTTGCAATGCCTGGCGGCTTTTTTCAGGAGAGGTGAAGCGCTCAATTAAATCTTGGGCGTCTTCGCGCCCATCTTCCGCGGCACCCAAAGTGAAAACGATCGTGCGCGACTGGCCTGGCAGCAATTCCACACCAACCTGCAGCGCTGCAATCGCATCCGTGAAGCGCCCGGAGCGGCCGGCCAGTTGCTCTTCAACCATGGCACTGGGCCGGTCATCGTTATGATAAAGCCCCAAGAAAGATTCCTTGTCACAATCGTACGATTTAAGCGGTTCGCTCACCGCCATAAAGGCCGTGTAGGGCCAATCGGTGTTATTGTAACGACCCAGTTCATCCGGGAAGCCCCACAGACACTTTCGCGCAAAAACTGCGCTTTGTTCTGGTGCGGCTGAGGTGTCGATGAAAAGTTTATGAAATTCGCGGTGCTCATCGGGTGCGAACCCCAGGCACCATTCCGCATACGAGGTTACATCCAGCAAACGCGGTTCAGCGCTCAGATTGCGCAGCGTCAGCTCAAAAACCTGCAGCGGGTCCTGCGGAGGCACAAAAACGGTCAGCGTGCTCTCGATCTCTTCCACGCGCTGGAAGAAGCGCGAATAACCGAGCCCGTGCGCTGCTTCGTAAACCTGGGCGGAATGCATTACCGGTTTGTATGTGGCAGACCAGTAGGTTTGGCGCTGCAAATCGCGGATGTAAAAGTAGGTTCCCCAATTGTCTTTAATTATGTCCTGGAATGAGCGCGTCAGGCGGTTTTGGCCGGCATTCCCGCGCCAGCTGTACCCCGAACCGGTTTGGGAAATCATCATGCCAAAATCACCATTGCTGATGACATTCCCCCAGGGGCGCGGCGTGAGCGGGGTGGTGATGACATACTCCTGCCCATCTTCAGTAAAATATCCGTACTGGCTTTCGAAAATCTTATTCATAGGCTAAGTTGCGGTTTGGCTTTGATTCCGATGCAAATTATGTTAAACTTATTTTATTGAACCAGGTGAAACGTTTCACTATGCATAAAATTATCATATTCGTTAGCATTTGTCAAGAAAATTATTAACATATTTTACAATTTCTTCATATTTCGCGGAGTATACATGGAACCAAACGCCGAAGAACCCTTCATTCAGCAGCTGCTTTCTCAAATGACCCTTCAGGAAAAATTGGGCCAGCTATCCCAGGTTGCGCCCAACCCCGATCCTGAAATGCTGCGCCAGGGCCAGATCGGCTCGATCATCAGTGCACCCGGCGCTCTGGCTGGCCAAAGCTTGTCTGAATCAGGAGATGCAGACGCCACTAACCGGCTGCAACAGCTGGCACTTGAGGCACGGCTGAAAATCCCCGTCATCTTTGGGCGGGACGTGATCCATGGCTTCCGCACCATCTTCCCCATCCCGCTGGGTCAGGCGGCAACCTTCAACCCGGAACTGGCCGGCCAGGCGGCCGCCACTGCCGCGGATGAAGCCGCCACAAGCGGCATCAAATGGACTTTTGCCCCCATGCTCGACATCGCCCGTGACCCACGCTGGGGACGGGTAGCCGAGGGCAACGGGGAAGACCCCTATTTGGCTTCCCGCATGGCTGAGGCACTCGTGCGCGGCTATCAGGGAGAGGATATGTCGGCAGCGGATAAACTGGTGGCCTGTGCCAAGCATTTTGCCGGCTATGGCCTCTCGGAAGGCGGGCGTGACTACGAAAGCGGTGAGGTTTCAGACCCGACGCTGCGCGATGTTTACCTGCCACCCTTCCGGGCGGCGGTTCGGGCTGGCGTGGGCACCTTCATGTCGGCATTCATCGACCTGAACGGCGTGCCGGCCACAGCCAACCGGTATTTGCTCAATGACATCCTGCGTGAGGAGTGGCAGTTCGATGGCTTTGTGGTGTCAGATTGGGAGTCGATTCGGGAACTGGTCCCCCATGGCATCGCCGAAGACGAAGCGCACGCGGCCCGTCTGGCCTTGCAGGCTGGCGTAGATATGGACATGATCAGCGGAGCCTACCGCAGCACCCTGGCGGAAAGCGTGCAGCAGGGGAAGTTGAACCCGGCCCTGGTCGACCAGGCCGTGCTGCGCATCCTGCGCATCAAGCAGCGCGCGGGTTTGTTTGACCACCCCTTCACCGACCCGACCCGCGCCCAGTACCGTGTGCTTACCCCGCAATCGCGAGACCTGGCGCGCCGGGTTGCCCGCCAAAGCATGGTGCTGCTCAAAAACAAAGATGGACTCTTGCCGCTCAGTGGCTTTCGGCGCATCTTGGTGGCAGGGCCATTTGTGCATGCCCGCTCCGAGCTTTTTGGCACCTGGACCCTGGACGGGCGGGCACAGGATGTGACGCCTGTGGATGAAGCCTTGCGCGCCGCCGCACCGCAAGGCGTAGAGCTGTGGTTCACCGAATTGCCCGACCTGGCGCTGCACATGGCCCACAGCGCGGATGCCGTGTTGCTGCTGATGGGGGAGCACCCGGCCCGCTCCGGCGAGAATAACAACGTCAGCGAGCTGAGCTTGCCAGCCGGCCAGACCGAATTTATCGAATCGATGGCGGCGCTGGGCAAGCCGCTCACGCTGGTGGTGTTTGCCGGGCGGCCGTTAGCGCTTGCGCGAGAAACCCGCGTCGCTGACGCCCTCTTGTACGCCTGGCACCCCGGCATCGAGGGCGCCTCCGCCCTGGGGGACCTATTGTTCGGGGCGGATGCACCTTCAGGGAGGCTCCCGATCACATTCCCGCGCGGGTCTGGGCAGGTGCCCATCTACTATGCCCATAAAAACTCCGGCCGGCCAGTCACAGCCGATGGCCAGTTCCGCACACGCTATTTGGACCAGCCCGACTCGGCCCTGTTCCCCTTCGGCTACGGGCTAACCTACACCAACTTCCGATATGACCAGATCAGGCTGAGCAGCGAAACGCTGCGCTCGGAGCTGGAGGTCAGTGCGCAGGTCAGCAATGTGGGTCAAAAGGCCGGCACAGAGGTCGTTCAGCTTTACATCCGCGATTTGGTCGGCTCGCTAACGCGGCCAGTTCGTGAGCTGAAAGGCTTTCAGCGGGTCATGTTGGATGCGGGCGAAACCCGCCGGGTAAGCTTTACCCTGCATGAAGAAGATCTGGCTTTTACCCGCGCCGATGG
>ERZ1645192.558-NODE-558-length-30984-cov-10.954994_pt1 | contig 30984 bp, 27 predicted proteins | sample MGYA00575354_ERZ1645192 | MGnify/ENA primary metagenome ERZ1645192 (study PRJEB40844, sample SAMN11349763) | freshwater sediment metagenome | isolation source: river sediment | host: Sediment | place: India: Faizupur Khadar , New Delhi | collected 2017-02-21 ... | reverse complement strand
TTTTGAAGCGGCAAAGGTGGTATTTGTCGTGCAAGTCGTGCAAGTCGTGCAAGTCTTACTGACCTGCAAGACCTGCAAGACCTGCAAGACCTGCAGGACCTGCAAGACCTGCAGGACCTGCAAGACCTGCAAGACTTTAAAAACTAAACCAACCTGAATGCTTTTTTGATCTTTTCCACATAATCCAGCTTCTCCCAGGCAAAGAACTCCACTTTCTTCTTGTATACATCCTTGCCGTTGCCATTTACCCTTATGGCTTTAGAATCCTTTACCGGATAGTAAACTTCCACCTCCCGGGTTTCTGCGTCGCGTCCGAAATGGCCGTAAGTGGCAGTGGCCAGGAACACGGGGTTTTTAAGGCCGAAGCGCTCCACGATGGAATATGGCCTGAGATCGAACAGATCTTTCAGAATAATTGCTATCTCGCTGTCGTGAAGGATCCTGCCTTTCCTGTCCTTTACCTTCGCTGTGCCGCTGGTGTTCACGTATAGTCCTACAGGCTGGGCAACCCCGATGGCATAGGCTATCTGGATAAGAGCCTGGTCGCAGACACCTGCAGCCACAAGATTCTTGGCAATATGCCTGGCTGCATATGCAGCCGACCTGTCGACTTTCGAGGAGTCTTTTCCCGAAAAGGCGCCGCCGCCATGAGCTCCGTGTCCGCCGTATGTATCGACAATGATCTTTCTTCCCGTGAGTCCGGTATCCCCGTGAGGTCCGCCTATAACAAACTTCCCTGTCGGATTGACAAGAAGTCTTACGTCATCAGTGATAAGTCTGGAGATGTCCTTTGGAAGAAGCTTTTTAACACGGGGAAGAAGGATCTTCCTCAGGTCATCATGAATTTTTGTCTGCATTTCCTTCTCAGCCTTTTTCGCGGCTTTCTCGGATTTATTTTCCGGAAGAACGAATTCATCGTGCTGGGTGCTGATGACTATCGTATCAATCCTGACCGGATTGTTGTCGTCGTCATATTCTATTGTTACCTGCGATTTGCTGTCGGGCCTGAGATACTTCATCTGCCGGCCTTCTTTTCTGACAGCAGCAAGTTCCTGAAGCAGCAGATGGGCCAGCTGGATGCTGAGAGGCATATAGTTTTCCATTTCACGGCACGCATAGCCGAACATCATTCCCTGGTCGCCCGCTCCCTGTTCCTCCGGTTTCCCCCTGACAACACCCTGACGGATGTCGGGCGACTGTTCGTGAATGGTTGAAATTACTCCGCACGAATCGCAGTCGAACCGGTATTCCGGTTTTGTGTAACCAATTTCCCTTACCACGCGGCGCGCTGTCTCCTGAACATCCACCCATCCCTCGGTACGGACTTCACCGCCGCACATGACAAGACCGGTTGTTACGAAGGTCTCGCATGCCACCTTTGATTCCGGATCCCATCTGAGGAACTCATCAAGAAGAGCGTCTGATATCTGGTCGGCAACCTTGTCGGGATGCCCTTCCGAAACTGATTCGGATGTAAATAGATAACCCATATTTAATTAGTTAAGTTTATTGAACAACAAATGATGGGAATTATGGTTGACTGGAAAAACGGGATCAGAGGCGTTTTAGCATTTTTTCCTGTGGTTGCAATCAGCTCAAATTTCTCCACCAGTTATGAAGGCACAAAGAAAGCAAATTATTAAGAAAAAAACAAGAAGAGGAAGAAACGAGAGGGTGAAAGATGAAAAGGAGACGAAGGGACGAAGAGACGAAGGGACGGAGGGACGAAGGGACGAAGGGACCGCAAGACCGCAAGACCGCAAGACCGCAAGACAACAAGACTATCCTCCTGTCAGCATCCTGAACACTTCTTCCAGATTGCTTTCCTGTTTCTGGAGAGAAAGGACAGTGAGATTGTTATTTACTGCAAATGAGAATATTGCAGGACGGATATCTTCTTCGCCCTGTGATTCGATGATCCATACCCGGTCTTTTGCCTTCTTAACTGATCCGGCGCCAGGTATGGCTCTCAGCATGGCTTCTTCAGGATCGCGGTCAAACTCGACAAGTACGGTCTGACGCGACCTGCTTATCTTTGAATAAATGTCGCTTTTTGCTTCATCAGCCACTATAACCCCCCTGTCGATAATTATAACCCTGTCGCATATTGCCTCCACCTCCTGCATAATGTGGGTGGAAAGCATAACCGTCTTTTCACGGCCCGCATCACGGATAAGATTCCTTATTTCAACTATCTGGTTGGGATCCAGTCCGGTAGTGGCTTCGTCGAGAATAAGCACACCGGGATCATGGATCAAAGCCTGTGCCAGACCAACTCTCTGGCGGTAACCCTTCGACAGGGAACCTATCTTCTTTTTCTGCTCCGGCACCAGTCCGGTTATCCTGATTATTTTGTCGATCTGTTCCCTGAGCGGGACATCAGTTTTATAAAGAGAAGCTGCGAAATGAAGGTATTCCCTGACATACATCTCGGGATAAAGAGGATTGTTTTCGGGTAGATATCCTATGTCCTTCTTTATCTCAAGCGATCCGCCTGCCGTGTCGGTTCCGTTTACAAAAACTTTTCCCGAAGTGGGAGGCATGAAGCCGGTGATGATCTTCATCATGGTTGATTTACCGGCGCCGTTGGGACCCAGAAATCCTACAATTTCGCCTGTCCTTATTTCGAACGATATGTTGTCGAGGGCTTTCTGACTTCCATAGAGTTTGGTAACTCCCTGTGCTACAATTGACATGGGCAGTGAATGAATCGTGTTACGAATGCGAAGATAGCTGATCAGTACGGGTTTTCCAACCCTCTGCTAAGCCTGCCAGCCTCCCATGAACTGTGAAGTGTTTGCAAATGAGGCCTTGGGATTTACACAGCAGACCGGGATCCTCGAACTGTTGGCAATGATCTCCTGCTCCGAAGCCCCAAGCATGTAATCGGCAAAAGTAGGGCTCTTGGTGGTTACAATAAGAATCAGGTCGGCATTGATCTTGTTCGCGAAGTCGATAGTCTTCTGAGCCGTCTTACCCGAACTGGTCTCATGGATCTCATATTCAACATTATTCTGGATCAGGTACTTGACTGCAAAATTCAGGTTCTTGTTCACTTTGGCGGCCAGCCCCTTGTCGGAAGGAGTGCCTTTAAGAATATGGATCTTTGAATCGAAGTATTTTCCCATAAAAATGGCCATCCCCATCTTTTCCTTGTCCTCAACCCTGAAATCGACAGGGAAAACTATGTTGTGATACCTGTTCTGGTCAACAGGAGGATCCTGAACAACTATAAAGGGAATCTTCGACTTGACAATAACCTTGAGAGCCCAGCTTCCGGTAAGCTTCTGCATTCCCTTCATCCCATGGGTTCCCATAACGACCAGACTGGCATTCCTGTCTTCTTCATTCGCATATTCGGCTATGGCTGAGAAAATGCTTCCCTTAACAACCGCCGACTGAATAGGAATATTGTACCTTACTGAATTCTCATCAGCAATATGCTTAAGGAGACTCTTTTTCTCTCCTTCTTCCCTCGTCCCGATCCCGGTATTCACCACATGAAGAAGACAAATATCAGAGTTTACCTGGCGCCCTATCTTGACAGCATGTGCCAATGCTGATTCTGCAACTTTTGTAAAATCCCACGGCACTACTACGAGTTTCTTTTTTTCTTCCATATTGACGATCGGTTTACTGTTATATTTCAAAGTTATTCATTTTCCTGAATGGTTGTTCAAAACGTCTGATTACGGCATATCATAAAACTGAATTTGGACAGGAATATTATCATTTCAGGCAAATTATCTCATTAACAGGAAGTCACTTGATAAAATTCTGAACGTTAAATGGGAGTTTAAGGATAACAATTTATTACTTTTGCGGGGGAAATTTTTTGACATTCAAAAGCTGGTATGGAAAGGAAAAAGGTTAAGGAGCTTCTTTCGGGTCCTGTTATCGGGGAGGAAGTCCTTGTAAAAGGTTGGGTAAGGACAAGAAGGGGAAACAAAAACATCTCATTCATCGCCCTTAACGACGGCTCGACAATAAACAACATACAGGTCGTTGCCGATATGTCGAGGTTCGACGAGAGTCAGCTCAGGGATATTACCACGGGAGCCTGCATCGCCGTGACAGGCATTCTGGTCGAATCGCAGGGACAGGGTCAGAATGTGGAAATAAATGCAAACTCCATCGAACTGTACGGGAAGTGCGATCAGGAGACCTATCCTCTTCAGAAGAAAGGACACTCGATGGAATTCCTCAGGGAACACGCCCATCTTCGCTTCAGAACAAACACCTTCAGCGCTGTTTTCAGGATAAGGCATGCGATGGCCTTCGCCATACACAAGTATTTCAACGATAAGGGATTCTTTTACCTTCACACTCCCATCATAACCGGAAGCGATGCGGAGGGAGCCGGCGAGATGTTCCGGGTAACCACCCTCGAACCTGGAAATCCTCCGCGCAATGAACAGGGAGAAATTGATTACACCAGGGATTTTTTCGGGAAACCCACCAACCTTACGGTGTCGGGTCAGCTCGAAGGCGAGCTTGGTGCACTGGCCCTTGGAGAGATCTATACTTTCGGTCCCACATTCAGGGCCGAGAATTCAAACACTCCGAGACATCTTGCAGAATTCTGGATGATAGAACCCGAAATGGCATTCTACGACCTCAAGGACAATATGGACCTTGCCGAGGACTTCCTGAAGTACCTTATCAGGTATGCGCTCGACAATTGCAGCGATGACCTGAAATTCCTTAACAGCATGATAGATAAGGGACTGCTCGAAAGACTCAATTTTGTTGTTTCAAACGAATTTGTGAGGCTCACCTACACCGAAGCAGTCGGGATACTGACCTCGGCTTCCAGGAAATGGGAATTCCCGGTAGGCTGGGGGAGGGATCTGCAGGCCGAACACGAGAGATACCTTGTCGAGGAACATTTCAAAAGACCTGTGATCCTTATAAATTACCCGAAAGAGATCAAGGCATTCTATATGAAGCAGAATGACGATGGAAAGACCGTCAAGGCCATGGATGTGCTTTTCCCCGGGATCGGAGAAATTATCGGAGGATCGCAGAGGGAAGAGGACTACGGAAAGCTTATGAACAGGATTCAGGAACTGGGGCTTCCGGAAAAGGACCTGTGGTGGTACCTCGAGACGAGAAAATTCGGAACGGCTCCTCACAGCGGATTCGGACTCGGATTCGAAAGAATGATACTGTTTATGACAGGTATGTCAAATATTAGGGACGTAATTCCGTTTCCAAGAACACCAAGGAACGCGGAATTTTAATTTGATAAGCTTCCAGTAAACATCAGCGGACAGGCATGCTAAAGCAGAAATTACAGCAGAAACTTCTGCAGAAACTTTCTCCCCAGCAGATCCAGATGATCAAACTGCTGGAGATACCCACCCTTCAGATCGAACAGAGGATCAAAAAGGAACTGGAGGAGAACCCTGCACTTGAGGAAGGCTCCGAGGAGGATGATGATGTCGCCGTAATGGAGGATGAAGAGGAACAGTACGAAGATAACGACAAGGACCAGGAGGAATTCACGCTCGACGACTATATAGAAGAGGACGAGATCCCGGAATACAGGCTCCAGACCAACAACTACAGCAAGGAAGACGAAAAAAGAAGCGAGATCCCCTTTTCAGTCGGATCCACTTTCCAGGAACACCTTGAAGCCCAGCTGAGCCTGAGGGACCTGACTGACAAACAAAAGATCCTTGGTGAATACATCCTGGGAAATATTGACGAGGACGGTTACCTGAGACGTGAGCTTGTAAACATAGTGGATGACCTTGCTTTTCTCCAGAATCTGAGCACAACAGAAAAGGAGCTTGAGGAGGTTCTTGATATAATCCAGGATCTCGATCCGCCCGGTGTCGGTGCAAGGACACTCAGAGAATGCCTGCTTATCCAGCTGGCAATAAAGGACAGGACCGAGCATTCGCTAAGGACGGCTTACACCGTTATCGATCTTTACTTCGATGAATTCAGCAAAAGGCATTACGACAAGATAACCGCAAAGATGGGGATCACCGAAAGCCAGCTCAAGGCTGTCATCGATGAGATACTGAAGCTTAATCCCAAGCCGGGAAGCCTGTTCAGCGATTCTTTCAACCGGTCGTCGCAGCCAATTATCCCCGACTTCATCCTTGAACACAACGAGGGAGGTTTCGATCTTCACCTTAACTCGAGAAACCTGCCGGAACTGAGGCTTAATTCTACATATAACGAGATGCTGCAGTCGTATGTAAGGGACAAAGGTCAGAAAAAGGAGATGAAGGAGGCGGTAATGTTCGTTAAACAGAAGATCGACTCGGCCCGGTGGTTCATAGATGCTATAAGGCAAAGACAGAACACTCTTCTTCTTACCATGAATGCCATCCTGAAATACCAGGAGGAATACTTCATCGACGGCGACGAGACAAAACTCAGGCCCATGATACTCAAGGATGTAGCTGAAATGACAGGCCTCGATATCTCAACTGTATCAAGGGTTGCAAACAGCAAGTACATCCAGACTCATTTCGGGATACTTCCACTGAAATATTTCTTTTCGGAAGGGCTTCAGACCGACAGCGGAGAAGAGGTTTCGACCAGGGAGATAAAAAGGATACTTCAGGACTGCATAGAAAACGAGGAGAAACGCCGGCCTCTGACTGATGAAAGGCTTACAGAGATCCTTCAGGAAAAGGGATATCAGATAGCAAGAAGAACAGTGGCAAAATACCGTGAGCAGCTTAACATCCCTGTGGCGAGGCTCAGGAGGGAAATCTGAATTATTCCGGACAGAGGATGAATGACGAAGGTAAAATCACCATAGACGAAAGACTTGCAAGGATGGTTTCCTTTGTGTTCCATCCGCTTTTCATGCCCCTGTACGGCCTGGTAATTTTGTTGTCGGCTCCCACATTCCTCAAATATCTTCCCCCTGCAGCAAAAAGAGTGCTCTTCCTGGTACTCCTGGTCAATAATGTGCTTATCCCCCTGCTCCTTCTTCCTTTCCTGAGAATAAGGAATTTCATCACTTCCTATCACCTCGACGACAGAAGAGAACGGATCATTCCCATGCTGACCGCCTCAATACTGTATTTTACAACTTCGTTCATAGTGCTCAGGTACCAGGTGCCTTTCTTTCTTAAGTCGTTCATCTTTGCCACTGCTGTGTTGTCAATTATAGTGTCGATGGTAAACTTCTGGTGGAAAATATCCGTCCATGCCGTCGGGGCCGGAGCGCTTACTGCAACCGTGTTCTCCCTCTGGATCAAAATGTACACGCCCCTTCCCCTGCATCTTATTGCAGTGATACTGCTCAGCGGGACAATCCTCGCGGCAAGGCTCAGGCTTAATTCCCACGATCCGATGCAGGTGTGGACGGGTTACCTTACCGGTTTCATTGTACTGGTGCTTTTTATTCTTCTGATATAGGATTTATTCTACTGATCCAGGATCTCATCAAGGGCCTTGCCGAGCAGCTTGCGGCTCTCTTCTGTGATGTTGCAGGGCCATGAAGGCTCCGGATGCGGCAGTGTGATCATCCTGTCGATCTGACGCTGAGGCACAGTGAGAAACCATCCCTTGGCTGCAAGGTATTCAGCAAGATATTCCTGTTCGGTCTGCCCCGGGGTTGGAATAAGCATGGCGCTGCACCTGAGGCTGACAAGCTCCATAACAGAAGAATATCCCGAACGGGTGATTATGCTTGTGCTTGAAACCAGAACATCCCTCATTTCTTGAGTGCAAAGGTGATTAAAGGAGATTATCTTACCGTTTTCTGTTGTCCTGGTCTCAGGTCCGGGCTTTCCTTCCAGAACCACCGTCCTGGTATCCCCGTGATGCAGGGCATTGGTCAGTTTCTTTCTCAGGATGCTTCTCTGAGGTTCCGGTCCCGACAATACCAGAGTGTTGTGAGGGTAATCGAAACCGGCAGATCCCGATGCTGTCATGCCTGAAAACCTCGACAGTATCCCGATATACCTGACATTGGAGGGAAGCTTTAACCCATGTGCCAGGCGCCCCGACAGATTGATTTTCCCCGGAAGGTCGGGAATAAGGCACAGCGAATACCTTCTAATAAAAAACCTGTGAAACAGTACCCCGATCCATTCCAGGAACCTGAGCCTTTCCGGAAGGGGAATAAGCGGCATGTGAGTGACATAAATACTTTTCACCTTTCTGTTCCACAGACCAAAACGGTTATCGCTTATCACTATGTCAATATGGTGTTTGCGAATGATCCGCTTCAGCCTGAAATGCTCAGTGACAATATGGTAAAACAGAAGAGGGGTTTCAAACAGAAGAAGGATATATTGTGGTATGATACCTGAGTAGCCTGGCCTGAATCCGGGGAAATGGATGTGAGAAGCTTCGGGCAGTTCACGCCTGAAAAGCTCCTGATGAGCCCTTCCGCAGGCTGTTATAACATTGTTATTACGTTGCTGAAGCTCCCTTGCAAGAGGTATCATGCGTCCGGCATGACCAAGTCCCCATTCGAGCGGACATATAAGTATATTCTTTCTCCTGTCCAAGCCTAATCTGATACAACAGTTTTTATTCCCAGCTTTCTTACCTGTTCCGCTATGCTGTTGAGATCGGCAAGAGGCACTTTTATAAGGGAGTTGCCTTCAGGTGTGTCCCTCGAGATGGTATAGATCATCACTTCGGCCGGCTTTATCATCTCCAGAGCTTTCAGCCAGGTCCCGATCTCCCCGGGAGTGGTGTTGTCGACAGGGAAACCATTATGGGATCCTCTCACGAAAAGTGTCTGAATAATCAGGTGGCCCCTGAAACCTTTCAGATCCGATATGAGATCCTTAACCTTTATTTTTATGTGAGGCTGGTTGTGGGTTTTGACAGTCAGGTCAAAGCCCGAGTCGAGCTTGAGTATGTTCTGGTCGACTTTCAGAAGGGCTTCCTTTATTTCAGGTACTCTTATTCTGGTGGAATTCGAAAGGACCGCTATTCTTGCTTCAGGGAAATACCTGCCGCGAAGTTCAATGGTGTCGTCGACTATCCCGGAGAATTCAGGATGAAGTGTCGGTTCTCCGTTACCGGCAAAGGTAATGACATCAGGAACCAGACCTCTTATCTTCATCTCAGCCAGTTTGTTCTCAAGGGCAGTGTAAACTTCTGTCCTCGATGGCAGGGGACTTTTAGCGTCCGATCCTCCCGGCGTCCAGCCGCATTCGCAGTAGATGCAGTCGAAATTGCAGTACTTCCTGTTAAGAGGAAGAAGGTTTATGCCGAGCGATACGCCAAGCCTTCTGCTCTTCACAGGTCCGAATACTATGCTGTCGAATAAGAATGTGGACATTTCCCCGGTAATGAAACGGTGCAAAGATAGCAGAATTTTGAGCAAGTTTTGCATAAAGGCAGGAAGATCCCTTCGGCTCACTTTGGTCGCCTCGGGATGACCCTGCCCAACTTCACGCCATTACGCCATTACGCCTTTACGCTATTACGCCTTCACGCCAGCCTCGTAACCCTTGTCCGGGGCAGCAACTTCATGTTCTGAAGATCCACATCCTGCAAAAGAAGCAAACCGGGTTTTTTGCCGCGGCGTATGCTGCCATAGCTGTTGCCCTGCCTGAGAGCCATGGCGCCGTTATAAGTAGCCCATTTCACAAGCTTGTGAAGCGGGATCTCAGGGTAATATGTCTGGAGTACCTTAAGTTCCTCAAGAATGTCGAGACTTTCATTTGAGGCCAGGCTGTCGGTGCCTATTACAATGGAGCAGCCTTCTTCATCAAGAAGATCAGCCGGGGGAACCCGGTTTTCAATATACAGATTGGCCCGGGGACAGAGACACCAGTACAGGTTTTCCCTTTTTCTCAACTTCTTTATTGTGGTCCGGTCAACAAAGGTATTGTGAACCAGGATCAGATTGCCCGAAAGAGTCACTTCATCCAGAACGGCCGACTCATGGTCGCTTACCAGCTCCGGATTGTCGGGAAGCAACTCCGACTCACGGTACGATTCCATCAACGGTCCGTCGTAGTATTTCAGAAAGGTTTTCTCAGCCTCAGTCTCCATGAAATGAAGGGAAGTTACCCTGTTGTCTGACGTTACTTCCCTGAGAAGCCGGAAGAGAGTGAGGGAAATGGAGTAAGCGGCATGGGGAACTACGGAATACTGTAAATTATAGTCGCGGGCAACTGAAGCCAGCTGCAGTATTTCCTCCATCCGGCGGCCTGCCTTTTCCTGCTGAAGTCCGAAGACCTCAAGAAGACTTATATACCTGATCCTGCTTTTTTTCTTTATGTCGAAGGTCATCCGGGTGTTGCAGATGTCTGCGCAGAGAACAACTCCTCCGGAATACATGTCCCTGTCGGCTTCGGCTGCTGAACAAAGCATTGTCTCATTTCCGTTCTCCCTTTTGGTACGGAAATTCTTAAGGAACTCCGCAAGCCCTTTTCCGGGTGCAATATGCTCCTTCATGTGCGAGAGCTCAAGATGGCAGTGACAGTTTACAAAGCCAGGGATTATGATCCCGTTATGGAATTCGGCTGTTTCCCTTTCGGTAAGGTTTCCCCCTGAATCCTCCACAGCAGTGACGGTACCATCAGGACCTACTGAGACTATCCCTCGTTTCAGAGGAGGACCGTCGCCGGTGAAAATGTACTGTGCCGAGAAGTTTTTCATTTTGCCAGTCCCGAACGGGAAAGAACAACGTTGTTTACATACTGATGGTAAATCAGGCCGGGGGCCGTGGCTTCTCCTGTAAACCATCCCCTTAGCCTGCTCTTGCCCGGAAAGGGATTGACCATGGTGAGGGTGTAAGTGTGGGGACGGCCGTCTTTCAGAAGCTTTATCGGAGTGAAAGCAGCTATTTTTTCAATCGCTCCGGAATCAGGAGCTGAAAACCAGAAACCGACATGCGGATCGGCTGTCTGGTCGCCGGGGTAGATGCTTATTGTAAAACTCAGGTATATGGTACCGTTAAAATTTCCGGTCTGATCGATCCAGGGTATGTTGTCGGGCCCCGGAAGGTGAAAAAAACGATCACCCTGCCACATGTTAAGGTTCTTTGAGCTGAATGCAAGAAGGTCCTTGTCGGCTATCGATTCCATCTCACTCAGGTTTCCAAGCACCCTGTCGTATATCTTAAGCAGCTTTTTGGGTTTCCTGATGAAATAGTACCTCATGGTCCTTTCCATTTCTTCCATGGTATAGCCATGGTTCTCAATTATGTCGATGTACGACTGCAGTGTGTCGCTTTCATGAAACCTGTATCTTATTTCCGGTATTGCCAGCAGACCGTCGGCAAGATAGGCGTCGGTAAGGATGGAAGTAAGATTGTCGGCAGGAATGAGATCCTTGTGCTCCGCCTTGCTCCGCCGGCCTGCACACGAGGCGGCAGCCATCAGAACGATGAGCAAAACAGGGATGATATGCCGACGGACTGAACTCATTTGACAAATTTAATCATTTGTAAGGTACTTAAGTGTAAGGAAACGTACAGGGTACCATGCCGCCCAGAATCCAATAATCAGCACTGTGAGAGGGACTACAATGAAATCCCTTATTTTCATCTCAACGGGATAGGCATTCACAATAAGCGACTCGCTCTGCAGGCTTACAATTCCAAATCTCTGCTGTACCCAGCAAATGATGAAACCCAGAATAATACCGGCTATTGCCCCAATGATGGAGATCAGCCATCCTTCGTAGATAAATATCTTCCTGATAAGCATGTTGTCGGCCCCGAGACTTCTGAGTATACCGATATCCCTTTCCTTTTCAATGATCAGCATGGTAAGCGATCCGATGATGCTGAAGGATGCAACAATAAGGATCAGGGTGAGAATGAGGAAGATGGCCAGCCTTTCCGATCGCATTACCTTATAGAAGATCTCCTGTTGCTCATATTTGTTCTGAACTTTGTAGCCTTCCCCGAATATCCTTGTAACGTCCCTCTGTACATCCGCCTCCCTGGCGCCGCCGTCAAACCTGATCTCCAGCGATGTCACTTCCGACTTGTATTCGAGAAGATCACGGGCAAAGCCGAGAGGCACAAAAACGTATCTGGAATCAAATTCCTGCTCAACCTGGAAGATCCCGGAGGGAAAGATATAATTCCTTATAAAAGCATTTTCAGGATCGAGGTCAACAGTTCCGGTCCTCTTCGGAACATAAATATTAAGAGGAGTTACGAAATTCACCCTCATGCCAAGGTAGTTCGCAACCCCTATGCCCGGGATGGCAAAGGGCCTTCCCTGGTCCGACATCAGCATGAATTCACCGTCCCACATGGAGCTGTCGACTCCGGTAACCCTCGAATAGTTTTCATCAACTCCCTTTATTGTGGCAACAAACTGCCTGTCGCCATATCTGAGCAGGGCATTCTCCTCCGCGCAGAGCGAATAGCAGGCTACGCCGTTCACGTTTGAAAGCATATTGAGAGATGTTGCGTCGGGAATAAATGTTTTTCCCTGAACAGGAGTGATCTTAAGGTCGGGATCGAAGGTGTTGAAGATCGACCTGACAAGTGTTTCCAGTCCGTTGAACACAGAAAGAACTATAATGAGAGCCATTGTGCCCACTGTTACCCCGGCAACGGAAATGGAGGAGATGACGTTGATGGCATTCCTCGATTTTTTGGCAAAGAGATACCTGCTCGCTATGTAAAGTGGGAGTTTCACTTTTTTACCTGATTGCCGAAACCAGAAGACCGGTTCCTGTTTTATGAGTCAGTGAGATATCAAAAAAGTTGAGAATAACTGCTACCGGGAAGGTGAACATATAGTAGACGGGAAGAATAATGATGCTTAGTTTCGACCGGTTCAGCATCCTGATGGGGATCTTCATTGAAAGCAGCCATGAAACGGAACCGGGCCTGCCGTAGGTATAGGCGGTCCGGATGTTCCTGAAACCTGCTCCTTCCAGTTTCCTCGTTATATCTCCTGTCCCGTATCCGTTCCTGACGTGCTCCTCGATGAAGGAGGTCTCACCTTCGCCATGAACATCCGATCCTCCCATATCGGAAGGCGTTGATATAAGCAGACTTCCTCCGGGCCTGAGCGCCCTGAAGAAATTTCTGAAGACAAGTTCGTCCCTTTCGATATGCTCCATGACATCAACCGAAAGAATGATATCGTAAGTCTCTTCTTCCTTTAGTTCAGTGAGGTCGAGCTTCTCACAGACCACCCTTTCCGAAAGTCCCGTCATCCTGAAGAATTCCCGGGTGCTTTCTATGTGTTCCGGATCGATGTCAACAGCCTTTATACTCCATTTGCTGTTAATCCTGCTCATCCTCCACGAGTACTGTCCGAAACCCGAGCCGGCATCCAGTATGCGTGCTTCCCCCGGATACTCCCTGGCCAAAACCTTAAGAGCTTTCCTAACATGCCAGGCTCTGAGAAGAAGAAGATCGAGAGAAAGGTAAAAGAGCTTTCTCATTGCCACCGGACCCGAAAAGATCCTTCCAACCGTTTTCTTGACCGGATCGTACTGCATAGCTCAGGTTTTCAGAAGACGGTCAATATTGTCAATGTAATCGAGGCTGTCGTCGATGAAAAATGCTAAAGCAGGAACTATGCGAAGCTGCTTTCCAACTTTCTGTCCTATCTCGTACCTGATCTTCGCTGAGTGGTCCTGGATTCCGTTTAAAACAACATCCTGGCCATCCGAAGGAAATATGCTAAGGTAAATCCTGGCTACAGAAAGGTCGGGACTTATTCTGACTTTTGTCACCGAGATCATTTTGCCGTGAGCAAACTCATTCCCCTTCCTGAGGAAGAGGTCGGCCGCCTCCTTCTGCAGGAGCCTGGATACTTTTTTCTGTCTCGTTGATTCCATGGCCTCTTGTATTGTGAACAGGCAAAGGTACGATTTTCGGAAAAAGAATTAATTTTGCGGGGAATTTTATTGAAGAGATGATGGAAACAGTTGTTAGCGGGATCAGATCGACAGGGAAACTCCACCTGGGAAATTATTACGGCGCCATAAAGAACTTTATAAAAATGCAGAATGAGAACCGGTGCTTCTTTTTCATAGCCGACTATCATGCGCTGACCACTCATCCAAAACCCGCTGACCTTCACGGTAACATCAAACAGATCCTTGCCGAATACCTTGCCTGCGGGATCGACCCCGATAAGGCCACCCTGTTTGTCCAGAGCGATGTCCCGGAAGTCTCGGAACTCTATCTCCTCCTTAACATGAATGCCTATGTGGGGGAACTGGAACGAACCGCTTCTTTCAAGGAAAAAATAAGAAAACACCCTGACAACATAAATGCCGGCCTGCTTACCTACCCTGTTCTGATGGCAGCAGATATTATCATTCACAAGGCTACCAAGGTCCCCGTGGGAAAGGACCAGGAACAACACCTGGAGATGACAAGGCGTTTCGCCCGAAGATTCAACACCATATACGGGGTGGAGTATTTCCCTGAACCGGATGCCTACAACTTCGGAATGGAGCTTATAAAGATTCCCGGCCTCGACGGAAGCGGAAAAATGGGAAAAAGCGAAGGGAACGGCATCTTTCTTTCGGATACTCCGCAGGCAATAAGAAAAAAAGTGATGAGCGCAGTGACCGACACCGGACCAACCGAAAAAGGACAGGAGATGTCGGAACCGGTGAAGAACCTTTTCTCAATCATGGACGTGGTTTCCCAAAAGGAGGTAACAGATCATTTCCGCGAAAAATATTTCTCATGCGAGATACGATACGGCGACCTTAAAAAGCAGCTTGCGGAAGATCTTATTGTTTCTCTGACTCCGATAAGGGAAAAACTGAATGAGATTCTTGCCGATAATAAGTATCTTGCAAGAGTAGTGAAGGAAGGCGGGGAAAAAGCCAGGGAAAGCGCTGCACGCACTGTAAGGGAAGTAAGGGAGATAATCGGATACAGGCCTTTCTGATATAAAAATAAAAGCCAGGCTTTTGACCTGGCTGACCTTGAAGGATCAAGATATATATTTGAGATTGCCTGTGTAATAAGGTGAAATCAAAATGCGTGCCAAATTGATTCAGATGTCCAGACGCATTGCCATATTTCTTGTAATAATTCTGCTTGCCGCAGTGGCTGCCGCCGCATATTTTCTGCATCAGAGCAGACTTACCATGGCAGCCGATCCTTACAGGTTTGTAGGGGAGGATGCCTGTATTCTGATCGAAACCATCGATCTCAGAAATCTTATTAATTCGGTCAGTTCCGGAAAAGGTCTTTTTTCTGAAATTGAAAAAGTAAAGGAACTCGGGAGTTTCAATTCACAGCTGAAATTTATCGCAGACCAGATTAACAAGCCGGGTTTCAGAAAACTCTTCCAGGAGGGAACGGCAGTGATCTCCTTTCATTCCATGGAAGACGGAAGACTGATACCCTTCCTTTCAAAGGTAATTCCTGCGGAGACTGGATACAGGCACCTGCGCGAAGCCCTTGAAGAAGCCGGAATCACACGCATTACCGAGGAGAAGACAGCAGGAAAGAAAATATCGCTTATCCCGTACCATGCCGGTGAACGGACCGACACCCTTTTTGTCGCCATGAACTCCGGGCTTCTTCTCTGTACCACATCCCGCAGGCTTGCCCTTAGAACAATTACTCCGGGCGCTGCAGAAAAGGATATCAGAAATGCCCCCGGGTTTTCAAGGATACTTGTTGCATCAGGGAAAAACCAGGACAAGCTTTTTGTTGTGTTCGGAAACCTTGGAAAAACTTCCGAAAAAATACTTCCTGAAGAAAAGTCATCCCTTGCCGGAAGGATACTGAAAATGGGAGGCAGTGCCGGAGGCGATGTATTTATCAGGGAAGACGGGCTTACCATAAGCGGTTACATTGAAGGCAACGGAGGATCGGAAAGGCTTTCGCGCTTCAGATCGGTAGAGCCGCTTACATTTCAGACATACAGGATACTACCCTCTGCAACATCGATGTTTGAAGCCATGGCGCTGGTTCCGCGTACTGACAGGCAGCCCGCATCCGGGGAAAGCCAGACTGCCATACTGGCCGGAAGACTGGCTCCTTACCTGGGCGATGAGATAACCAAAGCCTGTCTCGACATTAAGAACAACCCGCTTAGCAGGAATACTCTTGTCATTTACAAGCTCAAAAACCGGGTGCAGTGTGAGAACATCTTCCTCGAAGTAATGGGAAATAAAGCCGAAAAGGCATACTTCAGACCCGACGAGCAGACCAGTGTGCCGGTTTACCTTACGGGAAAGCCGGGATTGCTGCTTGAACTGGAACCGGGTTTTGCCCCGGGTTTCGATGATTCTTCATTCGCCTTTTACGACAACTATATGATCACGGGAAACTCCTATGCTGCAATATCCCGTCTTCTTTACGACAACATGCTGAACAAAACGCTGGCCAACGACTTTCTCTACAGGGAATTCGAAAAAGGCATCCCGTCAAGGGCAGCTTATCTTTTCTACTGCGTTCCGTCGAAAAGTCTCGACTATTTCTCAGGTTTCCTCGGGAGCGGACTGGCAAAAGGACTGGCTTCCAGCAAAGATATCCTGGATAAAATACAGTCGATAGGCTACCAGCTTGCATCCGTTAACGGAATGGTTTACAATAACCTGACAATAAGCTATAAAGAGCTGGTCATGGAGGAGTCGACAACGGAATGGGAGACACTGCTTGATACCACGGCAGCAATCAAACCCTTCTTTTTCACAAACCATAACACCGGAGCCAAAGAGATATTCATTCAGGATTCCGGTAACAACGCCTACCTGATCAATACTGCAGGCCGTGTTCTGTGGAAGCTTCCGCTTAGCGAAAGAATAAACGGAAATGTCTTCATGATAGATTATTACCGGAATGGAAAGTATCAGCTGCTCTTTGCAGGAAAGAACAATCTTCACCTTATAGACCGCAATGGAAACTATGTCGACAGGTACCCGGTCAGGCTCAGATCTCCCGCAACGAATCCTCCTGCCCTTTTCGACTACGAAAACAACGGAACATACAGGATAATAATTGCCGGGGAAGACAAACTCATTTACAGCTACGACAAATCGGGCAGTGTGGTCAGGGGATGGGAGCCCTTCAGAACGGCAGGACGGGTGACTTCCGAAGCAGGCTTTTACAAGGTGTCGGGAAAGGACTTCATTGTGGTAGCCGATGAATCCTCAGTTTACTTCCTCGACCGGTCAGGGAAAATTAGGCTTACTCCCGATGATGCGGTCACAAAGGCAGAAGGATCGTCGCTCAGGCTCTCATCCGCTTCAAGACCTTCACTGGTTTGCTCCGCCCCCGACGGAACTGTCCAGTCTGCATCTTTTACAGGCGAAGTAAAAAAATTCAGCCTCAGAAAGTTCAGCACTGATCATTCATTCGATTTTTTTGATGTGGATGGAGATGGCTTTGGCGAATATATTTTCATTGACAGCAGTAAGCTGTATCTTTATGACCATAACCAGACAGAAATGTTTACCAGGGATTTCGATTCTGCAAGCCTCGTGGGCCCGATCAGTTTCACATTCTCTTCCTCCGACAGGAAGATAGGGGTGTTTGATGCCGGCCGGAACCTTATCTGGCTTGTCGACAGCAGGGGAACGGTGATGAGCGGATTCCCCCTCAGGGGAGCTTCCATGTTCTCGATCGGAAAACTGTCATCCGCTCCCGGCTGGAACCTTATTGTGGGAGGGGCCGACAGATTCCTCTACAACTATAAGATCGACAGCTCAGTCAAATAAAGCCGGGGAGTAAGATATTGAAAGTTTAAAACGAATAATTTCAGAACAAAATGACTATTTTAATCCGCTTTGTACTAATCAGCATAATTATTTATCTCCTTATGAGGTCATTTGTAAGATTTTTCCAGGGACAGGATGAGCCTGATCACCGGAACCGGTCGGACAATAATGACAGTCAGAAACAGTCGGGAGTATCGAAGGAAATCGGAGAGTATGTTGATTACGAAGAAGTTGACTGAAGCTTTATTTCAGTGATTTCCTGAGTTGTTTTGCCAGTGCATTTGCGAACACGAAGTCGTTAAGGGCGCTGCAGTCGGAATCGAGGATCTCCTTGTTGCTTCCTTCCCAGCACTTGACACCGTCGCTCAGGAATACTATCTTTTCACCTATTTTCATAACCGAGTTCATGTCGTGAGTATTAACTATGGTGGTCATGGAGTACTCCTCGGTTATCTCCTTTATAAGTTCGTCAATAAGAATTGCAGTAAGCGGATCAAGACCTGAGTTAGGCTCGTCACAGAACAGGTAAAGCGGATTGAGAGCGATAGCCCTGGCAATAGCCACCCTTTTTTTCATCCCTCCTGAGATTTCGGAGGGAAACAGCTTGTTTGCGTTCTTTATGTTAACCCTGTCGAGGCAGAAATTCACTCTTTCCGTCTTTTCCTCCAGGCTCTGATCTGTGAACATGTCGAGAGGAAACCTTACGTTCTCTTCCACAGTTCGTGAATCAAAAAGTGCGCTTCCCTGGAAAAGCATCCCGATCTTTTTCCTTATCTCCTTTTTTTCATTGAATTCCAGTCTGTTGAAAAGCTTCTCGTCGTACCATATCTCACCGTTGTCGATCTCGTGAAGACCGACGATCGACTTCAGAAGGACAGTCTTTCCCGAACCGCTCCTTCCGATTATCAGGTTGGTCATTCCTGCTTCAAAAGTGACGGAAATATCGCTGAGGACAGGTTTGCCGTTGAAGGCCTTGTTCAGATTTTCAACCCTTATCATGAGAGGAGAAGCTGGGTTAGGATTACATTGAAAAGCAGGATCAGAATGCTGCTGTGGACTACTGCTTTCGTGCTTGCCTGACCCACTTCGAGCGACCCGCCCTGGATCCTGTAACCATGGTATGCTGAAACGGTGGCAATTATGAATGCGAAAAAGAGTGTCTTTATTATGGCGTAGGTCACATAGTAGGGAATAAAGGCATACTGGATGCCATAGATATAATCCTGGGAGGTTATAACTCCCGCTGAGGTACCTGCTATCCAGCCGCCGACTATACCCACTGAAATACTGATAAGGGTGAGGACCGGATTGAAAAGAAGAGTGGCGATTATCTTGGGAAGAATAAGGTAGGAAGCCGAATTGACACCCATGGTCTCAAGCGCGTCTATCTGTTCGGTAACCCTCATGGTGCCTATCTCCGAGGCAATGCTCGAACCAACCTTTCCGGCCAGTATAAGTCCGGTTATGGTCGAGGAAAACTCAAGCAGGATGGAATCGCGGCAACCCAGCCCGATAAGATAGGTCGGATAGATGGGATTCTCCGTGTTGTAGGCCGTCTGAAGGGTTATTACAGCTCCCATGAAAAAGGAAATGATGGAGATGATACCCACCGAATTAAGTCCAAGGAAAACCATCTCATGCATCGTCTGTTTGTAATAAACATACGGTTTTTCCGGGCGGGAGAAAACCTTCCTGAGAAGAATGAAATAAGCCCCGACCTGTTCGAGGAACCTTATGATCATGATCCGTTTTTTTGACCGATAAATTTACAAATAATAATGTGATAAAGTCCAATCCCGAATCCAAAAGGGAGAGGACAATAAATAGTATATTTGCATAGTTTTATCCAAAAAGCAGTATTTCTGATGGACAACAGATATGTGATCATCATGGCAGGTGGTGTGGGAAGCCGTTTCTGGCCCTTAAGCAGACAGGAGCGGCCGAAGCAGTTCCTGGATATTCTTGGTACAGGCGAGACACTCCTGCAGCAGACCTTCAGGAGATTCCTGAACGTTTGCAAAAAAGAAAACATTTATGTGGTAACCAGTTCCGAACATAAAAATCTTGTGGCAGAACAGCTGGGCATCAGCACTTCAAATATTCTGGCCGAGCCTTTCAGACGAAACACAGCTCCCTGCCTGGCTTACGGGACTTTCCGGATTCTGAAGGAGAACCCCGATGCAGTCATTACGGTAACTCCGGCCGATCATCTCATAATAAAGGAAGATAAGTTCACCGATGTATTAAACAAGAGCTTCGATTTTGCCTCCAGGAACGATGCCCTTCTCACTCTGGGTATAAAACCTGACCGCCCGGAGACCGGTTACGGCTATATCCAGGCCGACAGGAAAAAAGCTTCAACAGGTGTTGCAAATCTGCACAAAGTGAAAACTTTTACAGAGAAACCAAATATTGAGCTTGCAAGAGTCTTCCTGCAGAGCGGCGATTTTTACTGGAACTCCGGAATCTTTATCTGGAACATCAAAACCATTATGAATGCCTTTGAAAAGTACCTTCCGGAAATGTATTCCACATTCGAAGAGGGAAGGGATCTTTTCGGAACTGAAAAGGAAACCAAATTCATAAGCAAGACCTACACGGTGTGCCGCAACATATCCATCGACTACGGGATAATGGAGAAAGCTGAAAACGTATATGTGATGTGTACCGACATAGGCTGGTCAGACCTCGGGACGTGGAGCTCTCTTTATGAACATTCGGCAGCTGACAGGAAAGGAAACGCCAAAGTCAGCGGAGAGGTCTTTACATACGAAAGCCAGGGCAACATATTCAACATTTCCCCGGGAAGGATCGCTGTCGTTCAGGGACTGAAGGATTACATAGTGGTCGATGCCGAAGATGTGCTGCTTATCGTGAAGAAGGATGAGGAACAGAACATAAAAAATTATCTGGAGGATGTAAAGAATGCAACCGGCGGGAAATATCAGTGACCGGTGAAACTGAAATAAAAAAGGGCTGCCTCGGCAGCCCTTTTTCTTTGGGTTATGGAATTAAAATTCCCACAGGTCGTGTTCAAAATTGAACAGCTCGTTCTTGATCCTTTCAGCTTCGTAAAGCGTTGCCTTACCAACTGTATATTCGTTTATCTGCCTGTCGTCGAACACGTTTGACTGGCCGAAGATTACGCTTCCGAACCTTCTCTGCATGAAGAGGTCGTCGTAGGATATCCTCTGTGCATCGTTGTTGGCCATGAATACTTCGTGTTTCGCAAGGGCGTCCCTGATATCATCATACCTTATCCAGAACAATGGTTTCCTGAGAGCACGGCCGGCATCGTTGTCAAAACCCATCCAGTAGGGCATCATTCCGATTATCCTTACGTCGAGCTTCGACAGCTTCTTGTCGAAATACCATTCTTCATATACCAGGATCTGTTTTACCTCTTCAGGCTTCGACTGTTCCGTAATCGTGGTGTCCCTTGTCTGACCTTCGGCATTTATCTGTATCGACTGGGTCTTTGTGGTTGCACCCATATTGATCTCAATATCGTCGTATGTGGTCGGAAGGTTGGAATCCATGGCCGAATAGGCATCTATACGGCCTGAGCGGATCTCCTCAAGTATGATGTTTATAAGGCTCTTCCTGCCGTCCTGCGTGGATTTGATAGGATAATACAGGGGCTGGTTAACCTTCTCCCGGAGGTCGATAAGACGCCATATCTTCTGTGACCATATCACATCAGCTTCCCTCAGATAGGGATAGTTGATCTTCTTGTTATCCGGTATTGATTTCTGGTAAATATCGCCAAATGACTGCGCGCTGGCCATTGTGCCGATCGCTAATGCGATAATTCCAAAAAAGACTTTCTTATTCATTGTATAAGGTTTTATTACTTAATCTATTTTCAATATTATTGGGCTCAGATCCATTGTTCTTCCATCGGGAGCCAGGCATTTAATATCTTTTATGAAAAGGTTTTTGCCGCGTGCAAGCCTGTTTATAAGATTTTTCTGCTCTGCAGTAAGTGATGCTGAATTGCTTTTTTCCTCAAAGTCACCGCGGGCATCGGTATAAAGTACGGTGAAGGAGGTGATCTTGTAAACAAGGTCAAATTCAAAGTCGGCCAGCGAGGCGTACACCCCGGTCTGGGCTCCGGCAGTGTTCTTTGCTATTGTACCGGTACTTTTTCCTCCGAAAACAGCAACGGGAGCAGGTACAGCTTTAACCCTGAATTCTATGGGCGCGAATGTGTTAGCCTTGCCGGCATCATCCTTGACAGAGACAACAACCTGAACGTTCTGGCCTACAGTGGTAGGGTTTACCGCCCAGTTACCCCTGAAGTTCTCGCCTTTGGAGTTCTTTACCTTCTGAGTGGTAACCGTTCCGTTCACCACCTTTATCGTTATCTTGCTGGGGTCGACACCCGGGACCGAAACGTCGATGGGGTTGAGGATACCCTTGTACATAACGTTCATGGCAGTAGGGGAGACCACAACGTTGGGTACGCCTACATTGTACGATGAGCTGAAGGGATAATCGATTGTAGTTCCCGAAGGGTTCTTCACTGAAATAACTCCCCCCCATGTCTTGGGCCCTGTTGTGGAAGCACGAACCCTGTAGATACCCCTTCCGGCTTCGTCGACAGGAAGATTGGTTCCGTTGACTGTCACAACCGGTGTCTGGGTGGAGTCGATGGCTGATATAAATACCCTTGCCTCATAATCACCGCCCTGGGTAACATAGTTGGAAACCGGAACAATAGTCGGGATGATCTTGTTGACCCTGAATTCACCGGCATCTATCTGTGAATAAAGGTGGTTCAGAACCTCTGTCTCGGCATTTCTTACATCAACCTGCATCTTCGACAGCACTGTCTGAACTGCCACCAGGGGCAGAGTCTGGAAAGTCAGGTTCTCCCACTTGTTCGGCTGACCATCCGGATCGTGCCCGTCGTCGGTATTGAGACTGGTGCGGAGTGCATCTTCTGCTGAAGGGTTCTTGCCGTCGAGAGCCGAGATAAGGAATTCCCTGTAATCATTCATCAAAGCTTTCAGAGCCGATGCCTTGCCATTTTCATTAGCCCCTATAAGTATCTGTGAGGGAACGTTGTTCTCATCTATCTTCTTGACAAGGTCGATTAAAATCTCCCTTCCGACAACAGCTTCGGTTTCAGGACCTTCTGCCGTTTGTATTATTTCGATCTTGAGATCCTGAATGAAGTTGAATATCTCATCAGCACGGCTTTTCACTTCCATGGCAGTATCACGGTATTTCCCTGCTTTGGTGGGATTTTCGTTTGCCGCACGGGTGAACTCCTCATATATACGGTTGTTCTTGATTGCGTAATTGCCGAGTGTCGTTGTCAGACTCTTGTCAACTTTCTTGAATGCTTCCACGGCTTCCTTCGACACGTTAAGTGCAAGCATGGCGGTAAGAATCAGGTACATCATACCGATCATCTTTTGCCGTGGTGATAGCCTCTCGTGAGCCATTTTCTAAGATTGTTTAGTTTTGGATTAAAATGTCACGTTATTTAACATTCATGGCAGCAAGCATATTGCCATAGACACTGTTCAGAGCTGCGAGGTTTTCATTGAGTCTGGTCATCTGTTCACGATACTTTTTGGTATCGCCGGCCGATTCCGAAAGATCTTTCATAAGGGTCTGAATACCTTTCTGAAGGTTTTCAGATTCCCTGAGATGTTCATCGACACCCTTGCGCTGCAATTCATATACAGCATTCAGGGCCGAAAGGTTTTTGTTAAGCGATTCAAGCTGCTGCTGGTACGACCTGCCTCCCGATTCGATAACCGAATATGACTCGGCAAGCTTGCCGTAATTCGAATTCGAGTCGGTAATTATTCTGGCTGTTGTCTGGTATGAGTCGGCCAGTTTTCCAAGAGCCGAATCGGCTGCGTGGATCGTGTTCATGTATTTCGATGAAGCGGCCGAAATGTCACCCATCACATTTATGTTGGATGTGGCTTCGCTGAATTTCTTCATTCCGACGCCCAGCTTCTGGAACAGGTCGGGAGTGATGTCAGCGCTTTCGAGCATCTCATCAAACTTCGACAGGGCATAAGAACCGCTTCCAGCACCGCCGCCGCTGCTACCGCCGATTACTCCCACATATCCGCCTGAAACGCCCCTGGCAACGGAGGGCTCATCCTCCTTAATGCCTGCAAGCTCAGGATATACCAGTGTCCAGTCAACCTCTTCGTGAAGTGGCTCGAACGCTGAAAAGAAGAAGATGATTGCTTCTGTGAACAGACCGACAGTCAGCATTAATCCGGCACCATTCCAGTGCTGTATCTTGAACAATGCACCAACGATAACTACTGACGCGCCAATACCATACAGTTTGGCCATGAAGTTCTTGTATCCGGTCGACTGAACTATTTCTGCTAGGCTCATTTAACTGGTAATTTAAAGGTTATAATAATTTTATTGATTTACTCCGATATATGATCTGACATTGCGGAACCCGATATAGGATTTTGTAGAATCCTGATATTCGTAATCCCTTGAGCTGGTCTGAAGGAAATATGAAATATCCTTCCATGAACCGCCCCTGATTACTTTGCGCTTGAGTACAGGCGGATCCTGTGGACGGGCATTGTACTCGTAGTTGGGATTCAGGTCGTGTTCGAAAATGTAAGCTGACGGGTGATATGCGCCCAGAGTCCATTCTGCAACGTTTCCCGACATGTCGAACAAACCGAACTCATTGGGTTCATATGATCCGACTTTTGCGGTATATACAGTTCCGTCGTCAATATAGTTACCCCTGAGAGGCTTGAAGTTGGCCAGGAAGCAACCTTCGTAGTTCCTGGTATAGGGTCCGCCCCAGGGATACATCGAGAGGTCGAGTCCGCCCCTTGCAGCATATTCCCATTCGGTCTCGAGCGGCAGCCTGTAGGCCTGAACGTCGGCTATCCCGTTCTTTCTGAGAGCTGTGTTCATGTAGTCGGTCCTCCACCTGCTGAATGCCTTGGCCTGAGACCATGAAACACCTACAACCGGATAATCGTCGAACGACGGGTGCCAGAAGTAGAGATCTGCCTGAGGATCATTGAAAGAATAGGTGAAATCCCTGATCCAGCAAAGAGTATCGGGATATATATTAATGGTATCATGCCTGATAAAGGAAGAACGGTTTTTCACTTCGGTTATATTCCCGTTGCGATCGATAACCTGTCCTATATACTTCCAGGTATTGTTAGCATAGTCATTTACATATTTGGCCTTTGCTGCCTGCTGGTAGTCAACCCAGAAATAGGTGTAGTTCAGCTTTCTTACATCGATCTGTTTCTTGCCGTTGAACCTCTCCTCCGGGGGATAGAACATCTCTTCAAGTACCGCAGCAGTAGTCTCTTCCCGGGGGTCGATCCTTTCAGCCCAGTTCAGAACAGGCGGGTCGACCGGATTGCCGTCGTCATCAACCACAAAATACTCACGGTCGGGAACCTGAGCTTCTCCCAGCTTGGTCCTGAGAATGGAATCCCTGACATAATAAACAAACTGACGATACTTGTTATTGGTTATTTCAGTCTGGTCCATCCAGAATGCCTCAACTGTAACTGTTTTGGAGATGCTGTTCATCGCGAAGACTGCATCCTGATCGCTCGGACCCATCGTAAAACTGCCCGCGGGTATAAAAGCCATCTCGAAAGGTTCCGGTTCGAAGAAATTTTTTCTTCCCGGAACTCCGGTCAGTTCTCCGTTGTCCGATGACTTACATCCGCCTAACAATATCATAATTATCAGAGCCGGAAGGATTACCTTTTTCATAATTCTAAAAAATTTGTATTGCAAGTAACTTTTTTCAAAATTTTACAAGAACCTTATGCTTTTGTATCTCATCGGGCTCCTGCCCGTACTGAGACTGAAACAATAATTCACCATGAATTCGTGCGACCCGTGTGTGTTTTTTCTGATATCCGAGACCGGGAAGTCGTAGGCGTATCCGGCCCTGATACCATTAAACAATTCAATCCCAACAATTCCCACCAGCGCGTCGCCTGGTCTGTAAGAAACGCCCCCCCATGCCTTTTTATTGTATCTTACAAGAGAAGTTGCAGAAAATTGTATTGCTTTCCCGTCGCTTATGGCAAAGAGAGAAGGCAGCAACTCGAGCGAAGGATTCGGAAGCTGAAGGATGTAGCCGGCTGTTGCATAATAATGCCTGCTGATGTACGAGACTCCTTTAGTGAATTTCACCTGCGGCTGGTTTATGTGTGTAACCGAAACTCCTGCATAATATTTATCAGTGGTATAGTAAACACCCAAACCGGCATCGAAGTTCACTGAACTCTCCTTGCCTTCAGGGATCAGAGGATCGCCCGAGGGCGGGGTGAAAACATCCCCGGTAGGTATTGACCATTCCGGATCAAGAGTCATATTGAACATTCCCGCATTGATCCCTATCCCGAGCTTCCCCATTCCTATTTCGGCAATGTAGGCATAGGAAAGGGATATGTTTATATCCTTGTCGAATCCGAGGATGTCGTTCTGAACCATCAGTCCGACTCCGCTGCTTATACCGAAAGGCGCAACGGGAGCGCTTACATTGAACACCGTGGTTGAAGGCGCTCCGTCGAACCCAACCCATTGCTGACGGTTCAGAGCTGTTGCACATATCATCCCGGAGGTCCCGGCATAACCGGGATTGTAGCTCAGGGTATGAAACATGTAGTTGCTTGTTATGGGATCCTGCTGCGCCTTAAGCGGAAAAGCAGCGAGCAGAATGAACAGGAATAATGTGGTTGACTTTTTCACCTTTTTAATTATAATAAGTGGATTAAGCTCATTAGTTGAACTTATAAAGTAACACAAAAAAAATAAAAGTATGCAAACCCGTTTGGGCGAGGTCAAAACTTTTAAACATTCCTGATCAATTATCCACAAAGAATATTCCAAATCTTCCTGAAAACGCGAAAGAAATGAAATTATTTGAGCTGTCAGGATTTTATTCTGCCTGAAGCCAGTACCCATTTGTCGGGGACTTCATTCCTGTTGGCTTTCAGGTAGTCGTCGTGTGAGCAGGAAACATATATGTTCCTGTTGTTTTCATCCTTTAATTCGATCCACCATCTTTCGGTAAGACTGCTCTTTACAAAGATCATATCCTCTTCCAGATCGGTAAGCCTGACATGATACCTGATAAACCGGCCTGTGTTGCTGTTGCTGAGCTCCGGAGTCTCATACTGCTTCTGAGAAAAACCCTCCAGAAAAAACCAGAGTATCTGGGCAGCAAGTCCTGTGGTCTGATTCCTGCTGTCAAGCGAAGGATTCACATCAAAAAGCCCGAACACTTTAAGATTGTCGGAGATGCCCGCATACCTGGCGAGAAGACATATCTCCTCTCCGTAGAAACCGTTGGGCGAGGGCATGGACGTTCCCGGAGCGTCAGACTGCCTGACAGCCGATATGTCAAATATGGCGGCATCGGAATCCCTGAAAAGAGGCTCCATCAGATAAACAGCCTGCCTGACATCTCCTATCCTTACCATCTCCGCATGGCGCCTTGAAAACCTGTTCAGCACCTGCTGATCGTTGAGGTAGGTCTGGTAGCCTATGTTTATAAAGTGCCTGAAGGTCGATTTGCTGTTGCCCGTGATCCTGTTAAGGTAACTCAGGGAGTCGAATATCCCGGGACTTGAATTATAATCGATGCGCGGATCAACTGTAAGAAGCGTGTACTCCCTGTCGATACGCATGAAAAAACGGTCGATTGCCGCAACCAGGGCGCTGCTTCCCCCGATTATTACCGGGAAAACATTGGCGCTGACAAGAATGGTGAGAATATCTGCAAGGCCTGCAATAGTATCAGCAAATGACGTACCCGGTTTCATGTTACCCAGATCGGCTATCTTTGTCTTTCCCGGGATCCTGGCAAGACTGTAAAGTTGCTGCCGTATGGCATCGGGGGCTTCTGATGAGCCCGCGTCGGGAGAATTCCTCCCGTCGGGAACCCCGATCAGAGCTACCTTGAACCTGCTGAAATCACTTATGGGTGTGTTCTCCGTGTGAATAACCGTGTTATGAGGAAAGCCGGCATTCCCTGACAGGGTTTCCAGGCCGTGCCTTTCTATGCTTACAGGATCGAAGTAGTCTTTCAGGTTGATCATAATCTAATCGGAGCTATGCCTGGTTTTGGAAGTCTTTTCAATATTGCTGGTTTTGGAGGAGGTCTTTTCAATAATAGCGGTGCATTCTTCCTTGCTAAGCTTTTCAGCATCACTTCCCCTGGGGATCCTGTAGTTTTTCTTGTCCTTTGTGATATAGGGGCCGTACCTTCCATTAAGGATCTGGATATCTCCGTAATCCCTTATTACTTTCTTTTTGTCGCTCTCTCCTTTTTCGCGGATAAGCTCTATTGCTCTTTCAGCCGTTATTGAATAGGGATCGTCAACACCTTTCTTCAGTGAGAAAAACTTACCGCCATATCTCACATAAGGGCCAAATCTTCCGATCCCTACTGTCATATCGCTTCCTTCGTGCATTCCAAGCGATCGCGGAAGCCTGAAGAGATTGAGCGCTTCTTCAAAGGTTATCGTCTCGAGCAGCTGGTCCTTGGCAAGACTTGCAAAACGGGGCTTCGCTCCGTTCTCAGTGTCGCCTATCTGCGCAACGGGACCAAACCTGCCCATCTTGACCGATACAGGCTCTCCTGTTTCCGGATGATTTCCCAGTATCCTTGCCCCGGTCTTCCTTACCTTTTTCTCAAGAGCATTTTCTATGGTTTTATGGAAGGGATTGTAGAATTTCTGGAGCATGCCGGTCCATTTAAGTTTTCCTTCAGCTATCCTGTCAAACTGCTCCTCTACTTCAGCTGTGAAATTGTAATCCACTATCTCAGGAAAACTTTCAACAAGATAATCGTTAACCATCATTCCAATGTCCTGCGGAAAGAGCTTTGATTTTTCCTTTCCCGCTACTTCGGTTTTGGCAGTGACCGAGATCTTTCCGCCCGACAGTGTGATTATCCTTATCTGCCGTTTTTCCCCGGGCCTGTCCTCACGCATCACATAACCCCTTTTCTGGATGGTCGAGATGGTGGGTGCATAGGTCGACGGCCTTCCTATTCCGAGTTCCTCGAGTTTCTTTACAAGGCTGGCTTCCGTATAGCGCGGAGGCGGAGCGGTAAATTTTTGTGTCGCTGTAATACTATTGTAATAAAGGGGCATTCCTGTTTTCACCGGAGGAATGATGGCTTTCTCATCATCACCGTTCTCGCTGTCGCTTGATTCCGAGTAAACCTTGAGGAAGCCGTCGAACTTCACAACTTCGCCGGTAGCTGAAAAAAGCACCGGTGAGTTATTCATTTCTATGGATATTGTAGTCCTTTCAACTTCGGCATCGGCCATCTGGGAGGCAATGGTCCTTTTCCAGATAAGCTCATAAAGCCTTTTTTCGTTCTGATTGCCCGCGATTGAAGATACATCGGGATATGCCGGCCTGATAGCTTCATGGGCTTCCTGAGCTCCCTTCGACTTTGTCCGGAACTGCCTGGTTTTTGAATAATTCTCGCCGTATGAGGCAACAATTACCTCCCGCGATTTAGCAAGTGCCAGCTTAGACAGGTTAGTGGAGTCGGTCCTCATGTAGGTGATCTTCCCTGCTTCATAAAGTTTCTGGGCAACAGCCATGGTCTGCGACACGGAGAAGCCCAGTTTTCTGTAGGCTTCCTGCTGAAGCGTCGAAGTGGTGAAGGGCGGGGCAGGCGAACGGGTGCCAGGCTTAACGGTTACTGCCGAGACCTTATACTGAGAAGAAGCGCATAATTCAAGGAACTTTCCGGCTTCCTTCTCATCGGGGAATTTTTTACCCGCCTCAGCTCTTATCTGGGTACTTTCAGTGTTGTCTTTCTCATTGCGGAATATGCCGTTCACACGGAAAGAGGATTCGCTTTTGAAGGCAATGATATCCCTTTCCCTGTCAACAATAAGCCTTACAGCAACCGACTGCACCCTTCCGGCGGAGAGAGCCGGCTGTACCTTCTTCCAGAGAACAGGAGAGATCTCAAATCCCACGATCCTGTCGAGTATCCTTCTTGCCTGCTGCGAGTGAACCAGGTTCATATCCACCTTTCGCGGATTCTGGATGGCATTCGTGATGGCATCCTTCGTTATCTCATGGAAAACTATCCTCCTGGTAGTCTCCAGGTCCAGGTTCAGGACACTGGCCAGATGCCATGCTATTGCTTCTCCTTCACGGTCCTCATCAGAGGCTATCCAGATATTCCTCGATTCGGCAGCAGCCTTCCGCAGGTCACCAACTACTTTTGATTTTTCTTTAGGTACCTCATACTCGGGAGCAAAGTCATTCTCAATGTCGATGCCGAGATTCTTCTTCTTGAGATCCCTGATATGCCCGAAACTGGAAACGACACGAAAATCCTTCCCGAGAAATTTCTCAATGGTACGCGCTTTAGCCGGCGACTCAACAATAACTAAATTTTCAATCATGCAGGATTGTTTTAGGTCTTCCAAAAAACAGGACAAAGTAAATCATTTAGGTCCCAAACTTCAAAATAAACGGTTAAGATTCTTTATTAATTACTATTTTTGGGCAAACTACTGAAGCTAATGAAAGGTGAATCAATAAAGAGGAAATACCTGATATGGTTCTGGTCGATCTTCGCCATACCCTTCATCATTGTAGTTATCCTTTTCGTGCTGATATCAAAGGAAAAGCTTGGTCCGATGCCTTCGTTCACCGAACTCGAGAACCCCGAATACAACCTGGCTGCAGAGGTCTACTCCGAGGACGGAGTGCTTCTCGGCAAGATAAGCATCGAAAACCGCACCTGGACCGATTACAGGGATCTTTCTCCTTACCTCGTCAACGCTCTTATTGCCACAGAGGACATCAGATATTACAGGCATTCGGGCATAGATGTCAGAGGTCTTGGCCGGGCAATTATCAGGACCATCATGCTTGGTCAGAACACAGGAGGAGGAAGCACGATAACCCAGCAGCTTGCAAAACAGCTCTATCCGCGCGATACCGCCCGGGTGTCAAAGATCACAAGAAAGATCAGACTGGGCGTATCCAAATTCAAGGAGTGGCAGACGGCAGTGAAACTCGAACGCAGCTACACAAAGGAAGAGATAATTGCAATGTACCTTAATAAATATGACTTCCTTTATCAGGCCATCGGAATAAGATCGGCTGCAAGGGTCTATTTCAACACCACACCCGATTCACTTAAAATCGAAGAAGCAGCAGTACTGGTGGGTATGCTGAAAAACTCAAGTGCATACAACCCCAGGAAATATCCCGACAGGATGCTGCGAAGAAGGAACATTGTGCTTTCCCAGATGACCAAATACGGGTATCTGAGGCCTGACGTGGCCGATTCAGTAAAACAGCTGCCCATTGAACTCGATTTCAATGTTGAGGACC
>ERZ1645192.557-NODE-557-length-31023-cov-22.153578_pt1 | contig 31023 bp, 24 predicted proteins | sample MGYA00575354_ERZ1645192 | MGnify/ENA primary metagenome ERZ1645192 (study PRJEB40844, sample SAMN11349763) | freshwater sediment metagenome | isolation source: river sediment | host: Sediment | place: India: Faizupur Khadar , New Delhi | collected 2017-02-21 ... | reverse complement strand
TCCGTCCATGTTTTCTGAAGTTCCTCCGGCTGTAATGGCAATGTTGATCATAAAAGGTCCCCTAACCCCGTTCGGCTGAGCTCACGTCGAAGCCTGAAGGGGGAATAATTGTGAGAATTTAAAATGAAATAATGGTTTTGATGATAATCCTTTCAAATAATTTTATTCAATTATTTGACCTGCTCTTTCTGAAAGTTTTTCCAGAATCTGGTTGTTATCACCCAGTAAAAGTACTACCGGTTTGTGTGTTTGTGCTTCTTCGGGTGTCATTTGCGCATAAGCCATGATGATGACTTTATCGCCGGGTTGCACCAGGCGGGCTGCAGCACCATTCAGACACAAAACACCACTTCCGCTCTTACCTTCTATCACGTAGGTTTCGAAACGTGCACCGTTGTTGTTATTGACAATTTGCACTTTTTCGTGAATGAAAATTCCGGCCTGATCTATTATATCCTTGTCGATAGTGATGCTTCCGGTGTAATTCAAATTTGCTTCAGTAACCGTAGCTCTGTGCAGTTTGGCTTTTAATAATGTAAGTAACATAAGATTATTTACGATTTACGATTTTACAATTTACGATTGAAATCTTTCCCTTTAATCAACTATTCAACTATAACCCAGAATTTCATTATCAATCAACCGCGTTTTGCCGAATTTTACAGCCACAGCAGCCAGAGCATCTTTTTCTATCGTAATGATTGGTTTCAGCGACGGAAAATCGAGGATGCTCACATAGTCAATAACGGCTAACGGCATTTCGTTGATTTTATCGGTAATGATTCCGGTTAGTTTTACCACATCTTTTTCGCCGTTGGCAAATGCATTTTTCGCTTTTTTCAACGCCTGATTTAGAATTACCGCCTGCTTTCTTTCTTCGGCAGAAAGATAGGTATTTCGCGAACTCATGGCAAGCCCGTCGGGTTCGCGTACTATGGGACAAATAATGAGTTCAATGTCCATGTGCAGATCTTTCACCATTTTCGTTAATACAGCTACCTGCTGGGCGTCTTTTTGTCCAAAATACGCTTTGTTGGGCTCAACGATATTAAACAGCTTATTCACAACAGTAGTTACGCCCCTGAAATGAGTAGGTCTTGATGCTCCGCAAAGCACTCTCGTGATATTTCCTTCCACTTCCACGTAAGTTGAACTTCCGGGGGGATACATCTCGCTCACCGAAGGATAGAATATCACGTCAGCACCTGCGCTCAGGGCAAGTTCGGTATCTCGTTCTATGTTTCTTGGATACGACTCAAAATCCTCGTTGGGCCCGAATTGCGTAGGATTTACAAAATCGCTTACCACCACCACATCATTCTCCGCTTTTGCTTCACGGATTAACGACAGATGGCCTTCATGCAGAAAACCCATGGTGGGTACCAAACCCACCGTTTTACCGGCTGCACGCTGACCGGCAAGATATTCTCTTAATTCTTTTACAGTTTCTATTATCATTTCTAATACAGTTTATCTATAATTTCCTGATCGATACCGTATGTGTTTTCTTCGGCCGGAAAACTTCCCGACTGAACTTCGCTGATATACTCCTGAACGGCGGCTTTAATTTCAACATTCAGCTTTGCGAATTGTTTAACGAATTTAGGCACAAAATCACTGTACATACCCAGCATATCATTGACTACGAGCACCTGCCCATCACAATATTTACCTGCGCCTATTCCAATGACCGGAATAGTAACCGATTCGGCTATTAGTTTGGCAAGCTCCTCAGGCACCCCTTCAAGCGTGATGGCAAATACACCTGCATCTTCCAGTATTTTTGCGTCTTCCAGTATTTGTTTTGCGCTTTCAGTGCTTCTTCCCTGTACCTTAAATCCGCCAAATACATTCACCGACTGGGGTGTGAGCCCGATGTGTCCCATCACGGGAATTTGTGACTGAACAATGGCAGAAATGGTATGGGCAAAATAAGCGCCTCCTTCAATTTTTACGGCTTCAGCTCCGCCTTCTTTGATAATTCTGCCTGCATTTCGGATGGCTTCATCTTTGGAAATGTGGTAAGAGAGAAATGGCATATCGGCAATGACCAGTGCACGGCTTACACCTCTCGTCACAGCCCGTGTATGATAAATGATGTCTTCCACAGTGACCGGAAGCGTCGATTCGTTTCCCTGAAACACCATTCCCAGCGAGTCGCCCACCAGGATGGAGTCAATTCCGGCTTCGTCGAGAATTTTTGCCATGGAGTAATCATAGGCTGTGAGTATGGTTATTTTCCTGTTTTCATCCTTGGCTTTTTGAAATGACTTGACACTGATTTTCTTTTCCATGATTTGTTATTTTAGTATTTCGCTGAGTCTGTAGTCGTCCAGCATTTTCATTGTTTCCCTTCCCAGCGTTTTGTAAATTTCCACCAATCCGGGCATATCTTTTTCCAAACTTTGCAGATGCATCCGGATGGTGTTTTCGTCACCCCGTTTCAGAGGACCTGTAAGAGCATCTTTTCCAGCTTTGTATTGTGTATTTTGAATTACACTTTCCAGCAGTGGTATCGCAGCATTTCGTATTTTATCTTTTTCAATACCCGTTTTCTCAAAAATGCTGAAGGAAATATCCATCAACGTTACCATGTAGTTGGCAAGCATACTGCATGCCGTGTGGTATAAAGCCTTCTGTTTGCCATCAATTTTTATTACCGGATTGTTGGTTTTTTTGAAAAATTCAGTCAGCTCATCATTCTCAATTGTAAACCAGGTGTGATTCAGTTTTTCTACCGTAGTTGGCTCGCCGCTGAAGGATAGTAAAGGGTGTGCGCTGCCGGTTGAAAATCCTTTTTCTTTGATTGGCAGAAGTATGCCGGTAGAGTGTACTCCGCTCGTATGCAAAAACATTTTATTTTCACTGGGAGGTATGTTCAGGGCTGCAATCTGTATGGCAACTTCTTCAATGGCATCGTCGCTCGTAGTGATCCAGATCATGCGGCTTGAGTTTATGAGTTCTTGGAGGTTAGCGAACGGCCGGGTATTGGTAATTTCGGCAGCTTGTCTTGCATGCCCGAAGTTGCGGCTGTAATAACCCGCTACATCTATACCTTTGGTTCTGAAATAATTACCTAAGGCAGTCGCCACTTTCCCGGCACCTACAAAAGCAATCATGCTGGATGATGTTTTAAGTAAGAAATACTTTTTACTTTCAGGGTGCAAAGTTACGAATAATTATAGCAAAGGACAATTATTCGCTGACGTTTGTGTGTAAAGTAGTACCCGGAGCGGGTTGAAATCAGTCAATTTCCATGTCCAGGTTCTTGCGAAGCTTTTCGAGGAGCGGGAAATCGTTTGCCATTCTTTTGTAGATTTCCTGAGGAGTCTGATGTTTTTTGAATTCAGATTCGGGCGCCAGTTCAATTTCCAGTTTTATGGAGTCGTTTTTCAATTCCTTTCGCAGATAATTCACCACACCCATCTGCATCAGTTCCTTTTCCTGAAACTTATTGTCAACCATTACTTTAACGGTATTTTCTTTTGTCAATTCAGGATAGTGATTTTCCAGCAGGGCTTTTGTGCCCGGATCTTCGTTGTGCAGGGCAATGAAATCTTTCCACCTGGAAGTCAGGTCTTTATCGGTAAATAATCCTACATTACCCTCATCTTCGATCGGGAGTTCGGGGATAGGATGTGGCGTTTCCGCTTTCTCGTTTTTCAGTGAGGAAATGGAAATACTTACCGGACGCTGAAATTTCGGTTCGGAGTTCACAGAAGGTGCCGGTTTTTTGTCGGTTGGTATTTTTGCTGTTTCGGCGACGACTGTTTCGGCTACAATGTTTTCAGACGTTGTTGTTTTAGCTGCCGGATACTCTGTTTTTGTTTCAGCTGTAAGTGCAGGGCTTTCCTTCTTTTCGTCGTTTTGAGCAGGAGCGGGTGTGGTTTTCTGTAGGGGGGCAGACTCTTTACCGGTCAGTATTTTTTTTTTATCACCGGCGAGCTGACAAATTTTTATCAATGTCAGTTCTACCAACAGCCTTTTGTTTTTACTGATTCGATAATTCAGGTCGCAGTCGTTGCTTATTTTCAGCGCCGAAAAAATAAATTCGGCTTCACAGTCAGCAGCCTGCCGCCTGTATCGTTCGGCAATTTCGGCGCCCACTTCCAGCAGCTGTATTGTCACCGGATCTTTGCATACAAGTACATCGCGCAGGTGCGAACTCAATCCGGTAATGAAATGATGTGCATCAAACCCATTATTCAGTATTTCGTTGAAAATGAGCAGCGACTCGCTAACATTACCGCCAAGAAATGAGTTGGTAAGCCTGAAATAGTACTCATAATCGAGTACGTTGAGATTTTCGATTACATCCCGATAGGTAATGTGGTTTCCCGAGAAACTTACAAGCTGATCAAAGATAGAAAGTGCATCGCGCAGGCCGCCGTCACTTTTCTGGGCTACGATGTTCAGAGCGCTCTCCTCGATGTTTACATTCTCCTGTGAGGCAACGTATTTCAGATGATTTACCGTGTCGGTAACCGAAATACGGTTGAAATCATAAATCTGGCACCGCGAAAGAATCGTAGGGATAATTTTATGCTTTTCGGTGGTAGCCAGTATGAAGATGGCATGTGCAGGGGGCTCTTCCAGTGTTTTCAGAAACGCATTGAAAGCGCCCTGCGAAAGCATGTGTACCTCGTCGATGATGTATACGCTGTATCGGCCTATCTGCGGTGGTATCCGAACCTGGTCGGTGAGGGTGCGTATATCGTCCACACCGTTGTTGGAGGCGGCATCCAGTTCGTGGATGTTGTAGGATCGCTGATCGTTGAATGATTTGCAGGATTCACATTGGTTGCAGGCTTCGAATTCTTCGGTAAGATGTTCGCAATTGATTGTTTTGGCAAAAATGCGTGCACAGGTGGTTTTACCCACACCGCGCGGACCGCAGAAAAGATAAGCGTGAGCCAGTTTTTTGCTTTTAATCGCATTTTTCAGGGTGGTAGTGAGCGCATCCTGCCCCACTACCGAGCGAAAGGTGGAAGGGCGGTATTTAAGAGCCGAAACAACGTATGAATCCATCTGTAGTTACTTTTCTGGAGGTTAGAAACGAATTACAAATATAGTTTTTTTTATTGAAATGACAAACAGGCTTTCGGGAGCTGAAGGTAATATCCCGAAACAAAAATTATTCGTTCCTGTAATCTATCACTGCCGGAGCAGAAGAGGCATAGCTGCCCAATATACCTATGCCGTTTGCGATGTTTGTATAGATCTGCACAGGTTCTGTAAATGGATTTCCGCTTTGATTACCGGCTGCAGCCGACGATCTGGCATACATGTAGTAATCGTGGGAAATTTCCTGCAGGTAAATGTAGTAGGTGCTTCTCATTTCTTTCCGGAATTGAGAATCGTAGCCTTTGTAGTCTTTTTGACTTATCCGGATTGAATTCGAAAATTTCAAATCGTATTCTTTCCCGTTGAATAAATCATCTGTAAAAGTATCGAAAAAATAATTGTTGTCTGAGAATTCAAACAGGCTTCCGATGTCGTTGGTCTGCTGATTTCCAAATACAATGTCTTCGAAATCAAATAAATACGATTCATTCACCTCATTTTCATAGTAAGTACGTTTTCGGACTACCAGCCGGTAGTAGTTTTTTTTGTTACCGTCATCACGCAATTTTACCCTAAACCGGATGTTTTTGTACGTGTATTCCGAAAGCGTATCTTGCCGGTTGGATCCGTTGTATTCGCCCGTGTAGCCTATGTAGTATTGCTTCTCTGTCACTGATGATGTGTCCACGCTCAGGATGACGGGCTGCGGTGGAATGACGGTGGTGGCTTTTACTGATTCAAATCCCGATGCAACTGCTTCTATTCTGATTTCTTCGCCCGGCTTCGGTCTGTATGCAGCCCGATAAATGCCTGCTCCGGTATGTGTAAGTTTCTCTTTGAAGGTATTATTCACGTACAGACTGAAATCGGCGTTCGTCACTTTGTTGTATTCATATCCACCGTAGCCTCCGCTTCCTTCGTCCAGAAAAAACCTGGATTCGGTCAATACAGCCTTTATCGCCGAGTCGGGTGTGACAAAACTGCTCACTACCAGCATCGGATTCATGATTTCTCCCCGGAATTTTATGGTTTTCTCGCATCCGGCAGTCAGCAATGCCACCATCAAAAATACCATGTATATGTGTCTGATTTTCATTTTATTAAAATTTATAGCTGTAACTAACAGATGGGATGATGGGGAACAGGGTTACCTGTTTGAGCACCTGGCTGCTCTCGTAAAGTCCGGTGCGCGGATTGTAGCTGCCCTCGGACGACTGATAGACCATGAACGGGTTGTACTGATTGTACACATTGTAGATGCTGATGTTCCAGGTGCGGATTCCCCGTTTTTTCTTTTTGTGAAAATTCACTCCCAGATCCATCCGGTGGTAGTTGTTGTAGCGGTAGTTGTTTCGGGAACTGATGTAGGTTTCAGGGCCCCTGAAGGTGTATCCCTGATTTGTTTCGGGGATGACAGTACCCTGATAGGTTTGCATGCCGAGTGTGGCTGTGTTGCCGGTAGCAAACACCCAATTGCCCGAAATGTCAATTTTTTCGGAGAATTTATGCATCACCGTGATGCTCAGGTCGTGGCGGCGGTCGTATTTGGCCGGAAATACTTTTCCGTAGTTCAACTCCTGTCCCGGGCGGTCGAAGAGCCGTTCGGTTTTGGACCAGGTATAGCCAAGCCATCCGGTAGTGTTTCCGAATGAACGCTGGGCCAGAAATTCCACTCCATAAGACCATCCGCGCCCCATCACCACTTTTTCTTCCCAGCCGGACGATTCGCCCATAAAGGATGCGCCATCCTTGTATTCAATCAGGTTGTTCATGGACTTGTAGTAGCCTTCGAGCGAGAAATCGAGCAGGTTTTTCAGGTTGTAGAATATCCCGAAGGCATACTGATCGGATTTCATCGGTTCAATAAACCGTGTGGCTGGTACCCACAGGTCGGTAGGCATGCTGATGCTGTTGTTGGAAAGCAGGTGAATGTACTGATTCATGTGAGCGTATCCGGCTTTGACCGAAAGTTGTTCGTTTATCAGCATCCGCATTCCGAGGCGGGGTTCTATGGAAAAATAATTCTTCTGCTGCACGTTGAACGTGGAAAAATGGATGCCTGCGTTGAGTTTGAATCTGTCGGTGAGTGTGATGTTGTCCTCCAGATAGGTCATGGTTTCGTGTGCATAGATATTTCCTTTGCCGATTACGGTATCCATCGTTTCGTTTTTATCGTTGTAATTATTGAAAAAATAGAAAGTGGAAACATCCGGCCTGAAAGTGTGGTAAGTATAGTTAACGCCGAATTTAATATCGTGTGCTGTATTTGGCGCATAGTCGAAATCAGCTTTCAGCGATACATCTTCAATCCCCGAGCGGTATCCCACCCTGAACTCTTCGGTGCGTGTTTTTGGAGGATTGATGGATTTATCGGTACTTTCGGAGAGGTAACCCACGTTCATATTAGACCGGTAGCGGGTGTATGCGGCAGTTGTGTTCATGAATAACTTGTTGGTAACCACGTGATTCCATCGCAGAGCAGCGATGGCGTTTCCCCAGTCCCAGTTCAGTTTCATCCAGTCGCTTGTATTTCTGTCGCCGTACGACGTGCTGCTGGTGCGATACCTGGCGTATATGGCATCATCGCCCAGGTAAGCACTCAGATAGAGTTTGTCTTTTTCCGAAAATTTGTGCGTCAGTTTGGCGTTGAGATCGTAGAAGTAGTATCCGGCCGTGGTGTTACCTGTTTCGTCGCCTGAGTTTTCTTTTGCTGCCCTTTTGATGATGGGCTGGCTCAGGAAATCGATGTAAGTTCTGCGTGCAGAGATGTTGAAGGTGGTTTTTTCCTTTATTATCGGGCCTTCCAGGTTGAATTTTGACGAGATAAGCCCAACGCTCACATTGCCGTGAAAGTTTTTATCGTCGCCATCTTTCATTCTCACATCTACCACCGATGAGAGTCTTCCTCCGAAACGTGCCGGAAAACTTCCCTTGTAGAGGGTAACATTCTTTACGGCATCGGTATTGAATGCCGAAAAAAAGCCGAACATGTGGTTGACGTTGTAAATCGGAATTCCATCCAGGAGCATCAGGTTTTGATCAGGTCCGCCTCCGCGCACATACAATCCTGCCGAACCTTCGGTGCCGGATTGTACTCCCGGCAGCAGTTGCAGGGCTTTGATCAGGTCGTTTTCGCCGAAGAGTGTCGGGATGTTTTTGATTTGCTCTATGGGCACTTCGATGGCGCTCATCTGGGTGCCCTGAACGCCCATTTCGTTGCGCCTGCCCACTACCGTCACTTCGCGGAGGGCTATGCTGGCATCCATTTTTACGTTAATCACCGTGTCTTTCGTAAGTCTGAAATTACTTTTTTCAGTAGTGTATCCCACGTAGCTGTAATTCAAATCCACTTCGCCGGCATTCAGTGAAATGGAATAGTGGCCGTAATTATTTGTTACGGTCCCTTTTTTTGATATTTCATCAAAGACAGAGGCGCTGATGAGTGTTTCACCGTTTGATTTGTCGGTGATGTACCCGCTGATGGTATATCGCTGTGCATGCAATGTAATTGACCACACGACGAGTGAAATGAGGATTATTATTTTTCGTATCTGCATTTTTTTTCGTTCATTATGTAATGCAAATGTAAGAAAATTCCGGCAACTCATCTTACTGTAAAGTATTGTTCTGTTCATATAACTAATTTTAAACAACCTGAATTTCCCGATTGTTTATTGTTTCAACAACCTGTATTCTATTTAAATATTTTCCGGTAAATTTTATATAATTGCTTTAAAAACGTCATTTGTCATAATTTCGCCTCTACGAGGCTTTATATTCTGATACATATTATTTCTATCCTAATTTTTTCCTCTACGTGGCTTAAGTCATTAGCACCAGCGGTGGGACAATCTCGTAGAAAATAGATTACACCCATCAACAAAAGTTCTTCGGAGCGACATTATTTTTTCGGACAAAAACTTTTCAAAAAACATAATTCTTTACCTGATCCCGGCAATGTGAAGTTTTTTTTTGAAAAAAAACTCCTGCATTTTTTTTGCAGGAGTTTGTTTGGAGTGAATTACTGATTGGGAGCCGGCGCTTCTTGAGGAGCTGCAGGTGGTGTTGCGTTCTGAATTATATTGGCTTTTTTCTGTGCTTTCTCGGCATTTTTTTGTGCTTTGTCAGCGTTTTTCTGTGCTTTTTCTACTTCTTTTTGTAGTTTTTTGGCCTCTTTCTGTGCTTTAGCTTCGGCTTTAGCGGCTTCTTTATTGGCTTTGTCGATTTGTTTCTGTTGAGCAGCGGCTTCTTTGGCTGCTTTTTTCTCTGCTGCAGCTTTTTCTTTTTGTGCTTTAGCTTCTGCTTTTGCAGCCTGAGCTTTGGCTTTATCTATGCTTTTCTGTGATTTTTCGGCTTCTTTAGCGGCTTTTGCTGCAGCTTTTTCTTTCTCTTTTTGTGCTTTGGCTTCTGCTTTGGCAGTATTGGCGTTGGCTTTATCAATTAGTTTTTGTGCTTTTTCAGCTTCTTTGGCTGCTTTTTGTGCTGCTTTGTCTGTTTTTTCCTGCGCTTTGGCGTTGGCAGCGTCTATTTTCTGTTGAGCTTTTTCTGCATTCACGCGTGCTTTTTCGGCTTCCTGAGCAGCTTTTTCGTTTACCTTGTCAATTTCTTTTTGAGCTGTCTGTGCTTTTTCCTGTGCTTTTTCAGATTCCTGCTGGGCTTTATCTACCACTTTTTGTGCTTTTTCACTTTCTTTTTGTGCTTTTTCGGCTTCTTTCTGAAGTCTTTCTGCTTCATCCAGTTTCTGTTTTTGTTCTTTTAAGTAGGCGTCCTGTTCGGCCTTAATCTGTTTGTTGAAAGCTTCGCGGTGTTCCAGATTTTTGGTGTAGGGATTTTCGCCCTTCATTTCAATTTCAATTTGTTTTGCATTGTTGAAATCTACCTCACTGAATTTTTGGGGCAGTGTGGGGCTGTTGAACCATTGTCCGTTTTCTTCATAGATGTAAACGTTTTTTTTCAGGTCAAAATACATATTCTGATCGGGCAGAAATACGTGTGTGGTTTTGGCATTGTAACCGCCGGCAGGTGCCCAGGGTGGAGTGGTAACGGCATTTGCAGGTGTTGTGGTGATGATTGCGAATGTCAAAACGACAAGTGCAGCAACGATTTTTTTAGTTTTCATGGAGTGGTTTTTTTATGTTTGATTTTTTGAAAAATATTCAGGTCGAGTATCCAATTCAGTGCCAAAAGTATAAATAATCATTCAAAAAAACAACTCCTGAAGTTGTTGATTATCAGGAGTTGTTTTCAGAAGTGACTGTATATGGCCTGAAAATACGGTGTATCCTTATTTTACTTACGTCTTATTGGCTTTTCGGCTACCGGTGGTTTTTGTTTTGTTTGTAATATTTTTTTACCATTTTCTTATTGGCCCGGTGGTATTTTTTATCTGCTTTGTACATGGCTTTGCTGTAAGTCCGTTGATGTTTTTCCATTCGTTTGTAGTAGTCGTGCTGTGCTTTCCGGTTCCAGTATTTAGCCCTGTGATTGCTGTTGTAGGCGTATGGCCGATGATTGTTTATCACCAGTTGCACCTGTGGAACTACACTCAGGTTTATATTTCTGTACATAACCGGCAGCGCAGCACTTGTACTCCAGTTTCTGCCGTTCATGTAAATATACACGCCGCGATGAAGGTCGTAATAGAAATTTTGCTGTGGAAAATAAATGTGGGTGTTTTTTGCTCTGTATCCGTTGGCAGGTGCCCAATACGGAGGCGCTGCTGCGGATTCTGCCGGTATTGCTATTGTCAGCGCGAACATGGCTGCAAATGCAACGATCAATTCCTTTGTTTTCATAATCTTAAGTTTTAAATAGTTACTGAATTAGCTATCTTACTTTCGATATTTCAATATCTGTGCCAAAAAAACACCCTTTGACTTGGAATTAAGTTCAAAGGGTGTCATTCTGGAAATAAAAATACTCTGTTACAGCAGGTATTGTTCGCTGATGGATTTGTGTTCCTGCACCCTTCGGATGGTATCGGCAAACATATCGGCAATGCTCAGGATTTTTACTTTCGCGCATTTTGTGCAGTCGAATGGAATGGAATCGGTGAATGCAATTTCAGTCAGTTTGGAGTTGGTGATGTTATCGCTGGCAATTCCGGACATCACACCGTGTGAAACGATGGCGCGCACACTGAGTGCTCCATTGTCAATCATCAGATTGGCTGCCTTGCAGAGGGTGCCGGCGGTATCTACCATGTCGTCAACTATAATCACATTTTTGCCCTCCACATCACCTATTATTCTCATTTCACCTACCACATTGGCTTTTTCGCGTGTTTTGTGGCAGAGTACCATCGGCACTTCCAGGTGTTTGGAGTAAGATCCTGCCCGTTTGGAGCCTCCCACGTCGGGAGAGGCAATTACCAGATTTTCAAGAGCCAGCGACTTGATGTAAGGAATAAAAATGGTGGATGCATACAGGTGGTCAACCGGGACGTTGAAAAATCCCTGAATCTGGTCAGCATGAAGATCCATGGTGATAACCCGGTCCACGCCCGCTACGGTGAGCATGTCAGCTATAAGTTTTGCTCCGATGGATACGCGTGGTTTGTCTTTCCGGTCCTGACGCGCCCACCCGAAATACGGAATAACTGCGATGACCTTGTAGGCCGAAGCCCGTTTGGCAGCGTCGATCATGAGCAGAAGTTCCATCAGATTGTCCGAGTTGGGGAAAGTGGACTGAACCAGGTAGATGTACTGTCCGCGGATGGATTCTTCGTAAGAGACCGAGAATTCACCATCGGAAAAGTGTTCGATATTCATTTTTCCAAGTGGCCAATTTAAACTTTTACAGATTTTTTCGGCCAGATAACGGCTTTTTGTGCCCGAAAATACTTTGAATAAAGTGGAATCTTCTGACATAAATTCGGTGAGTTTTTTGGATGAGTAATTTTTTGCAAAATTACAGAAATTTAGATAAAATCCGAAGTTTTTTTTGAAACAAATCAAATCAATTTCTTAACGTATGGAAAATCAAATAGATAACCGTATTTTTTATAAAATGTGAATGAGGTAATGATTCAATGCAAACGTTTGAAACCTTTTTGAATGTCTTTTTTAACTTTACTCCGAGACAGATAATACATTATGAAGTAATTTTGAATTTACAAACTTTTATCGAAAACAATTCTTAAGGGTAAAGTCATGAAAATACACGTAAATATACCTTATTTTACTCGCTGGGGACAACGCATTCTGGTTTCAGGAAATGTGAAAGAACTCGGTGACGGAGATTTTAGCAAAGCGCTGCCGCTCAGCCTTAACAGCCACGAAAACTGGTACGGAGAATTTGAGTGCAACCCCCCAGCCACCGAACCGTTGAAATACAAGTACCTCCTTTTCGACGAAAACACAGGAAAATATACCGAAGAATGGGGAGATAACCGCACAGTGGAGCTCCAAAAAAACACAGACGATTACTACTGCTTTGACAGCTGGAATGTGGCCGGAAGCGTCGAAAATGTGTTCATGACCTCACCATTCCGGAAAGTTTTACTCAAACCCGGCATAGCAGCTCTTGCAAAAGCAAAACAGCCGGCTAAATATACGCATAAATTCATTGTTAAAGCGCCGCTGCTGAAACCAAACCAGGCACTTTGCATTATAGGAAACTGCAAGCAGCTGCGCAACTGGACAGTATCCGATCCGGCGATGATGAATCTTCGTGATGATGAATGGGAACTTAAAATTGATTTAAGCAAGGCCACCACCGAAATTCATTATAAATACGGCGTTTATGACGCTGAAGCAGGTCATTTTCTCTTTTTCGAACAGGGCCCCGACAGAATAGCTGCTGTAATTCAAAATTCGGTTGTGCAGACAAACGATGGCTTTATTCGGGTTGATAATCAGTCCTGGCACGGGGCAGGACTTGGATTGCCAGTGTTCAGTATTCGTACCCGCAAAAGTTTTGGAGTGGGCGATTTTGCCGATCTGAAACTACTCGTTGACTGGTCTGAAAAAATCGGGATGAAACTCATTCAACTATTACCCCTGAATGACACTACCGGAACACATACCGAACTTGACGTGCTGCCCTACGCAGCCATATCAGCTTTTGCGCTGAATCCGCTTTTTCTAAATCTTCCGGAGTTGGGGGCAATGCCTGCTAACAGCTACATGAAACAGCAGTACCTGCCCAAACAGGCAGAGCTGAATGCACTTCCGCTTATTTCATTCCTCGAAGTTATCAATTTCAAACTTCAATATGCCAGAGAAGCCTACCTGCATCAGAAATCTGCATTTCTGAACGATCCGGAATTCAAGGTTTTCTTTGATAAAAACGCTTTCTGGCTTGTTCCCTATGCTGCTTACTGTGTGCTGCGCGATCGTTTCGGAACCAATGATTACCGGCAGTGGCAGGAATTTGCACAATACGATGAATCGAAAATTGCAGCATTTACGTCATCCGATCAGTCCCATTTCGACGAGGTCGGTGTAAATTACTACATACAGTATCATCTGCACAGGCAACTCAACGATGCCGGCTTGTATGCCAACGAACATGGAATAGTGCTGAAAGGCGATATCCCGATAGGTGTAAACCGCAACAGCGTGGATACGTGGGTCACACCCGAACTGTTTCACATGGATATGAACGCCGGAGCTCCGCCCGATATGTTTGCCATCAAAGGCCAGAACTGGTCATTACCTACCTACAACTGGGAACAGATGAAAAATACCGGCTTCAAATGGTGGAAACAACGCTTTGCACAAATGTCGAACTATTTCGACACATTCCGCATCGACCACATACTCGGATTTTTCCGCATCTGGGAGATTCCTGCCAGTGAGGTGGAAGGCATTATGGGTCATCTGAATCCTTCTATTCCAATCTATATCAATGAGTTTGCCGAAAAAGGAATCGGATTTGACTACAACCGCTTCTGCAAACCGTATATTACCGACCAGATTCTGTATGACTTCTTTGGCGACGAAGCAGCCTGGGTTAAAGCCAATTGCCTCCAGGTGGAAGAAGGGTGGATACTGAGACTGAAACCCGAATACCTCCATCAGGCGTATGTTGAGACACTTTACAAAAACGGCGAAATTTCTGAAAAGGTAAAATACGGGCTCTACGATTTGATTTCCAACGTCTTGTTTTTCGAAGTGGAAGGTACGGACCGTACACAATTTTATCCACGCTACGGTATGCATTCCCTCCGTACGTATGCCGAACTGGACGAACACACCAAAAAAGGACTCGACGAACTGTACATTCACTATTACTATCACCGTCAGGATGAAAACTGGTATCACTCCGGCCTGGACAAACTTCCAGCTCTGAAGCGCGCTACCAACATGCTCATCTGTGGCGAAGACCTTGGAATGATGAATCCGGCGGTAACCTCTGTGATGAAAGAGCTCGGAATACTGAGTCTCGAAATTCAGCGTGCGCCGAAAAGCAATAAAATTGATTTTGCACATCCGAATGATGCTGCTTACCTGTCGGTTGTAACACCTTCGACTCACGATATGAGTACCATACGAGGTTGGTGGGAAGAAGACCGCAGCATCACGCAGCAATTCTACAATCAGCAACTCGGCCACTGGGGCGAAGCGCCGTATTTCTGCGAGTGGTGGATTTCCCGCGATGTTATCCTGCAGCACCTTTATTCACCGGCTATGTGGGCAATTTTCCAGATGCAGGATCTGCTCGGAATATCCGAAAAACTTCGTCGCGAAAATCCGCACGAAGAACGCATCAACGATCCATCCAACTCCGAAGCAAGCTGGCGTTACAGAATGCACATAGCTATCGAGGACCTGATGGAGGAAGAGGAGTTCAACAACGAACTGAAAAATTTTATCAAACAATCCGGAAGGTAATTTTTCGCCGTTAAGGATTCGAAAAACAAACAATTTCCCCCGAACGCATTATGAGCGTGAGGGGGATTGTTTTTTGGCGATATATTCATTGAAAATCACTCCGGCAATGATCAGAAGCAGGCCAATGAGCGTAGTGATGAAAATTTTCTCCTTCAGTATGAAATGAATAAAAAACAGCGAAAGAAAAGGGGACAGGTAACACAGCTGATTGATAAGAACCGGATTGCTGGTTTTTCGCAAAGCCATTCCGAAGAACAGGAACGGTATTGCCATCTCGAAAAGACCTGACCAGATACTTGCCTGCATTCCTTTTGCAGAATCAAGATTCAGGTCCACAAACAATGCACCAATCAGCAAATATATAAGTCCGAAAAGAAAACTCGCGAACAAATTAACGGTGTTGTCGGTTTGAGGATTTTTTTTGTTCATTATCCAGAAACCGGCCCAGATAAATGCACTGAAAAATGCCAGCAGTAGTCCTGCAATTGAAACATCTTCGCCCGATATGCTGCCGGGTCCCAGTGATATAAGTACCACGCCGGCAAATGAAATGATCATGCCGATGAATTTCACTCCTGCAATGTGTTGGTGTGTGAAAACCGCCAGCATAATGGTGAGCAGGATAGGCCAGAAATAATTGATAGGCTGAGCCAACTGAGCGGGTAGCAAATCATAGGATTTGAACAGAACCAGGTAATAAAAAAACGGATTCAGAAATCCTGTGAGAGCATAGCTAAGCCATTGTTTCTTGGTGATACCAGCTACCAGATGCCAGTTGGATTGCAGGGTGATAACCGCAGCGAACACAATCAGAGCAGTTGAAGTAGCCACAAGCAGCAATTCGTAGTGTGAAAAATCCCGTAAAGCAATTTTAAAAGCTGTTGCTACTGTTGACCAGCTGAAAACAGTAATGGCAACGAAAAGAAGTGCTTTGTTGGTGTCTTTCATCTGTTTGTCATTCGTTAAAAAACTAACAAATTTGATTATTTGTCTCTTTTTACAGTTCTGCCGAAAGCACCAATTCCTACTGTAAAACAATGCATATTTCCAGTCATACCGTCATATTTTTCGGCTAATCGGGGCATGCAGTAGCTGTAGCGAATCCGGATAAATCCAAATCCGACTCCTGAATTAAATTCGTTAAAGGAAATATCTTTTCCAAACTTGATATCCAAATTAAATCCCGCCATGTATGAAAATCCACCAATATTTGCATTTTTTAGAAAAGGTTCATTGGAAATATCTTTTTCTGTTGGACTGAAATTCACTCCTCCAATTCCGGCAAACGGTGCCAGTTTTACGCGGTTTCTGTCCATTACCACGTATCCCAAAGTGGCTTCAGGAACAAAAACACGAACCTGGGATTTTGCTTTCCATGTCCCATCAGGATATGATATGTCATTTTTTAACTTACTGAAACCAATGTAATCCCGAAGATATAAACTCAGATTTTTATATTGCACATCGAAGGCAACTCCAATCGGAATGTTGTTGGTGAAATGATTGGCGAGATTACCTGTTGCCATTCCATAACCGCTGAAAAATTCGTAGGCAAATCCCCATTTTGAAGGTACAAATTTGAAACGTAAATTTTCACGTATATAGTTATTGTATTCACTTTGAGGATACTTCAGAATAAATTCGTCGGCCAGATCATTCAGCTTATCTTGTGTAATTGTGCTGCTTTTACCTGAAAGTATGGCATTCAGATACAAAACCAGAAAATCGTTGTCAATTTCCGATAACCCCGATAAATAAATTTCGGAGGTCAGTTTGCTGATCGAAATCAACGATTTTTCTCTGATTCTTTCGTACAAAATATCTTGTTGGGGAGCAATCCTGTTTACCCTGGTATACTCAAATGCATCCGGATTTTTGATTAAATTTATCAGCTCTGTATATTCTTTGGTCCAATACAAAATCAGCCAGTGTTCAAATGGAAACAAAACAACATAATCCCGGTTTTCAACCTGATTTTTCAGATAATCCTTTACTTCTTTTACTTTTTGCAGGTCGCCGGCTGTAAATCGGTCGAGTAACAGACGTCGCCCCTTGGTAATCAGTTCAGTCTGAGTATCCGTGTAATTCAGAATTTCCTTTTCAATTGAGTCGGTTTTGTTTATTGTGGCTGGTACGTTGTCTTGAGTATAGCCAAAGGTTGTTGTCAGAATAAAAAGCAGAAAACAGACCTGTCTCCGGTGTATCATATTCTTTTGTTTTTTCTAAAAAATAGGATTAATCAGATGCTATTTAGACCTGAAAAAATGATTATACAAAGATAATCAAAAAAATTATTTCAGATTTGCCTTATTGAAAACGCTTTCGGGGATGCCGGCATCAAGTTGAATGGACGTAACGGTCATTTTGGTTCCCTTGCCCTCTTTGAGCATATCTTTGTACATGAAAACCTTTGGATACCAGCGGTTTTGAACTTTTTCTACATTTGAGAATAAAATCTGTTTGAGAAGTTTGCCGCTTTTTGCAAAGAGTTGAGCCTTTAGCAGCACATACCGTTCCTCATCCACCCATACTTTCTGAGAATAATAATTCACATCGGTAACTATCGCTGTAAGTGTCAGAATAAGACATTTACGTCCGTCAATGATTTCCTCTCCGGTCACTTCGGCCTTGTACTGATCGTTCATTTTTTTGTCGGTCATCATGTCTTCGTATGAAAGGTCGCTCCCCATCACCGATTGCCGGAGCATATGGCCCGAAATCTGAATTGTGCGGTCGGTTGAAGGTGAGTAAATCCAGAGTTGGTTGTTCAGTTTGAGCATTTTCGTCCCTTTTTCGCGGGCGGGAGCCAGGTACTCCGTGAAAGATTTCTTGTCGCCTACAGTCCATGTCTTCATTTCCATGGTGCGGGTGGTGCGTGCAGTGCCGATTTCCATTTTGGCAGTAATAATCTGAGAACCGGCACTCATGTTTTTATCTACTTTGTCCAGAATGACAGTTGCATCAGGCACTTTCTGAGCATTCAGACCGGGTAAACCGAAAAGAAATAAAAGGTTGAGAAATAAGTGTTTCATAGTTTATAAAAATTAAACCCCCCTAAATCCCCCAAGGGGGGACTTTTGGTGAGTGCTGAATTCAAGATATCTTGAAGATAATGTATTTGTGTAAATATTAATTTTATGTATTATTGTCCGATAAAAACAAAAGAAAAAATAATGTCGCTCCTACGGAGCTTTTGTTGATGGGTGTAATCTATTTTCTACCATAATGTCGCACTGCTGGTGCTGAAAATTAAAGCCTCGTAGAGGTGACATTGTGGCAAGTCACGTTTTATAAGGACTTACAGGAATTTTCTAAAATGTTTACCATACAATAATAAATTTTATGTATAAATTGATTTGAAATTACGTTTCTTTAAGTCCCCCAAGGGGGATTTCCCGATAAATCGGGACACGGTAGGGGCCTTAGCTCTCCAACTCCTTAAACAAATTTGACGTCTGCCTTTTGTAAATGCCTATACCTGCGAGCATAGCTCCTATCACTGTCGATACGATTCCGGGAATAAATCCGATGTAGTAAGAAGCCGTTGTAATGCGTGCCCGGAGTACTGTCGGCATCAGAATGGTAGAGTCTTTCATCATCTCACCGATGTTAATTCCGTAATGCTGCAGCAGCCACGAAAGAAACAGTCCGATACCAACGCCAAAAATTGTTCCGATGACACCTGTCAGAAAAGCCTCACCAATCATGGTGCGGTAAATTTCATTTTTGCTTTCGCCAATGGCAAGCCTTAATCCAAATTCGCCGTAGCGGCGCAATCCGCCTATCAGACCGGCGTTCCACAAGACAATTGACATGGCGATGATGAAAATCAGCAGTATAACGGCCTGGATATTCTCAGAATAGGCCACAATGTACCCCATACCGTTCATGTCACACAACGGAAGCATCACGGGGGCGAATTTATCGTCGTTTTTCTGATTCATATTGAATGTTTTTGCCATCGATGCAGCGCTTTCATTGTTGTAATACTGATTTTTGAAAAAACCAAGAATTTCACCTGCTGAATTTTCCATGTTCAGCGCTGTCTGAACGTCACTTATGTCTGCTATGATGGTTCCGCGATCCAGAAATGGTACACCGAATCTGAGTGTTCCGCAGACCCTGAAGTTATACAGGGCCATCTCGCCGTACATCGAACTTGCAATCAGTGTGACTTCATCACCCGTTTTCAGCTTCATTTTTCGGAAAAGTTCCTCGCTGATAAGCAGTTCCGCGGGCTTTTCCGGAAATCTTCCTCCGGTGAGGTTGGAGCGCAGGTTCATCCGGTCAATTTCTCGTCCGGATTGAAGCATGTCAATTCCTATGCCGGCAACGTTGCCTTGTGTACGGGTCTCGCCGTTTTCATCGGGCACATCCAGCAGCCCGCCAAACTGAATTCGCGGTGCCCATGCCACATCCGGATAATCCGACTGCAATTTTCTTATCAGCGTATCCACATCCATCAATGCCAGATCGTTGGGGAATTGCGACATGTTTTTGCTGTAAGCGGCCGTCATCACTTTCACATGTCCGGTGGTGAAATTGGCAGTAGTCTCTATGCTGTCACCCAGTACGCCGGTCATGTAGGATTGGAGCACTACCGTTATCATTACTCCCAGAGTGACCACAATCACGGGTAGTAAACTCCGGCTGCTATCGCGAATAAGTCCTTTGAATAAAAATTTCAACATGATAAATCGTTGATTGAATGTCCTTTAAACATGATATATTATAAAACCTTTCCCCGGATTGCTTCAGTCGGATTCATCCTTGAGATTTTTCGTGCAGGCAGATAACTCACCAAAGCAGTAATCAAAAAGATGAAGATTATAGTTCCGATTATCAGTTTCGGGGTGAAAAGCGGATACATTTTATCAGCTATCGGAAGTCCGAAATTACTTACGTCCACGGGCATGGCGATACCGTTGGCAGCAAACCAGATAAAGAACGGAAGCCCGTATACAAAACCCAGCGCAACTGCAAGCAGTGCATTCATCGTACCTTCGAGTGTGAAGAAATGCTGCACCTGCCGGGGTGTCATACCCAGTGCCACGTAAGTTCCTATTTCGCGCTGTCGGCGGAAAATCGACAACGTTTGTGTATCGAAAATGGCTACGAGCGCCAGAAAAAGAAAAATGAAGTAAAAAATACTCATCCCGACCGATTTGGCTTTGACGAGTGCAACGGTTTGTTTGGTAAGTTCCGTCTGATCCATGAATTTCCATCCAGGCAGATTTTGTGTTGCCAACTCCTTATTTTTTATCAGCAAGGTGGCTTTACCGGGTTGCGACATCATCCGTTGCAGGTTTTCGAGTGATATCCAGATTATTCCGTTGTCGGTGGTGGGAACTGTGGTTTTAAAAACCGATGCTATCCTCACATCTACGGCTTCAAAAGTGCCGTTGGCATCGCGCCAGCGCAGTGTGACCAGGTCGTTTTCTTTCAGACCGGCCTGGCTGGCCATGTGAGCTCCGATAATCACCGGTACTTCCATACTGTCACCATTAAGGGCTTGAGTGGGCAGCACAAGCATGTTTTGATCCGGTCGTATTCCTTTTATCAATACTGGCATCATTCGTCCATCGGGGTAAATACTCCCCGGGGTGATTAGTACCGGTTCTATCTGATGTTTTTCGAATGCATCATTCAGTATAGACGGTAGAGGAGCAGCACACGAATCGAGCGAAAACGGATCGTAGGGATCGTATTTGCTGCTCCAGTATTGTCCACCCCCTATTTCCCAGGCTACAGCGTCTGTTACAGCCTGTTTGCTCCATCCCTCGAGCAGTGCCTGCATGAAAACAATGAGTACAAACGATATCGATAGCACGAATACGTTCAGCCAGGTTTTCAGCCCATTGCCCATCAGGCTTTTTATGGCAGTTTTGAGAAGAAAAAAGCCCCCTAACCCCCTAAAGGGGGAATTTTCCCCAGGTGTTTGAATGACACCTAAGTTGGGGTTGTCTCTATCTTTGTTTATTTTGTTCATATTTCAGATTTTCAGCATTCAACTGTATTCTTATGCTCTCAGCAATTTATAGCTTTTTGCAGGATGGATTGGAATTTTCTTATACCCTATTAGGGGTCGAGGGTCTGTCATCCACCACTTTGCCGTCTTCCAGGCGTATGATCCGGTGTAGGTAACCGATCACTTTATCATCGTGAGTGGCAAAGATGAAACTGGTTTTTAGTTCCCTGTTGAGTTTTACCATCGTTTGGAGTACGTTGTGCGAGTTGGCAGAATCCAGGTTGGCGGTAGGTTCGTCAGCCAGCACGAGCGAAGGACGTTTCACCATGGCGCGGGCAATAGCCACCCGCTGGCATTCACCTCCGGATAACTGTGCCGGACGTGAATTGATTTTGTCCGATAAACCCACCCATTCAAGCGTTTCCAGAATTCGTTTCTTTCGTTCATCGGTGCTGAAATTCAACAGCAATAGTGGGAATTCCACATTTTCGTAAACGGTATAAACCGGCAGGAGATTGTAGTTCTGAAAAATAAAACCCAGTTTCTCCTTTCTCAACTGAGCAGCTTCTTTTTGCGAAAGCGAGCTGATGGAGTGACTCAAAACGGTAACTTCGCCTCCGGAAGGTACGTCGAGCGAACCGATAATGTTGAGCAGTGTAGTCTTGCCCGAACCGCTCGGACCAACCAGTCCGGCAAATTCACCTTCACGAAATTCGAGATTTATGCCATTCAGAGCGGTAAAAACATCATTTCCAATCGGAAAATTTTTTACCAGATTTTTAATTTCGACTATTCTATTCATTGTCAGGGGTGTATTGAGCCATTTGAAAGTTAATATACAAATGTATGAAAAAAGTCTCCTTTCACAGAGGCAGGGAATCTGTTTTTTTTTAGAAATTAAAACTTGCCATCAATTGTACTCCTTTACCTGCAAACAGATTTCTTCCTCCGGGTTTTATACCTATCGGAAGGTTGTTTTCGGGATTCCAGAATCCAATGAGGTAGAAATTCCAGTTGTCGTAAGTGCGTGCATAGCTGATGTAATTGAAAAATTTACCGGTTTCTTTCGCGTAGAAAACCATTGCCGAAACATTGTCAATAATCGAAACCGGATAGGTAATCATCGAACCGAAAAAGTTCACTGTGGTGCCTTCTTTCAGGATTTTATCCCCGAAATGCAGACGAAAATACTCCGCTGTTACGTTCAGTCCTGCCCCTATCGGGAGTGTGTAATCTGCTCCGGCATTCCACATATCCTGAAAGCGGAAAAATAGTAAATCAGTTTTCTCAAACATGCTTATACTTGCCTCAAACCATATTCCGGGGCCAATATCCCATTTTCCGTCCAATCCCATCCGGCGTTCATTAATATACGTTTTTTCGGCTACAGCAGGGATTGCTGTATGTAAATCCGCTTTTCTGAAGTGGGTGGAAAAAGCCATTTCACCGGGTCCAAGTGGCGTTTCTATTCGTCCTCCGATTTCAGGGATTGCTGCTGCACTTCCGAACATTTCGAATCCTTTCGGATTTTTATTTCCCATCAGTGTCCAGAGCCATATGTTCAGGTTGTTGGCGAAGAAGTATTTTCCTAATACGCCATACACACCATCTGTAAGTTGCAGTGGATCACGCACATCCATCTGGTCAAACCACATCAGGGGCCGAAACATCCTGGCCGTGCCGAAATTAATTTTCTGCAAACCTCCGCGTATTTCCCAGTTATTGCCGGCGTAGCGAAGCCATACCCGATAGGGCTTGAATACATACGTAGCCGAATCGAATTTATTTCCGGTGAAATGAAGAGCTCCCTGTATGTTGAGCGAAGCTTCGAAGTCCAGTCTTGAACTGCCTTTCAGATGTTGTATTCCGGTGAAAACCGGAACAAATCTGCCCGCTGCCTGCGTGTGGGTAGGATCGGAGAACTCAAAAATAGTCCATCCGGTAATTTGGCCGTTGAGTGAAAAACTGTTTTTGTCAGTGGTTGAATCGTTGGGAAATTCAGCGGATGCCGCAGGCAGCGAATCCGTTTTTAGCTGTGCGTGGCAGAGAAAAGCGAATGAAAAAATCAATATTAAGCAAGTTTGCTTCATGAACTTTTCTTAAAGAAAAATTACTACCCTGTATGAACCGTAAAATTATAAATATTTATCGAAAAAGCAATAAAACATGAAATTTAGTCTGCTTGCATTTCATTTCCCTGAAATAATCATTACTTTTGTGAGTTCAATGTAATAAAACAATTGAGATGAAAAAACAGTACACTTTCGAGGAATTACTCCATAAAGCTGCATCATACTGTTCGATATCAGAGCATTGCGCCTCTGAGGTAGAACAGAAACTGAGAGTCTGGGAGGTAGAAGAAGCGGATAGAAAGAAAATAATCGCTCAGCTGACTGCTGACGATTTTATCAACGAAAAACGGTTTGCAAAGGCATTTGTACGTGATAAATTCCGTCTGAGCAAATGGGGAAAGATTAAAATTACGATGGCACTGCGTGAGAAAGGTATTGAAAAGGATATTATTAACAACGCTTTGAATACCATCGACGAGGGCGAATACGATGAAATGCTGGCTTCGCTGCTTAAATCGAAGGTTAAAACGCTCAAGTTCGAATTTGAATACGAAAAACAGGGTAAACTCTTTCGTTTTGCTCAAAGCCGCGGTTTCGAAAATCAGGTCATAGAGAGGGTTTTGAGATATATATAGGTAATGTTCAACCGTTTTTTAGACTCAAATTCACAAAAACGTATTCTAAACTCAAAAGCCATCTTTTTTAGGGCTTAGGGCATCATTCCCCTCGCGGCTTCCCAGCCTATCATGGCTTTCTTGCGGGCTGCACCCCAGTGGTATTGACCCGGAATTCCGGTGGAACAGATTACCCTGTGGCAGGGTATGAGGTACGAAACCGGATTATCGCCCACGGCCGATCCTACTGCCCGCGATGCTTTCGGATTGTCAATCAGATTGGCTATTTCACCGTAGGATGCAAGTTTTCCTTCCGGAATTTTCAACAATGTTTCCCAAACTTTCAGCTGAAATTCAGTGCCTTTCAGATGAAGTGTGATTTTGGCGGGATTTCCCATATTATCTTCAAAAAATCGAATCACCTTTTCTATCTGTGGGTCACTTTGTGCTGTAAATTCAGCTTTCGGGAAAAGTTCTATCAGCTCGTTGTAAGCTTGCTGCCCGTCGTCTGCAAATGCAAGGTAACAGACGCCTCTGCCGGTAGAGGCAATTAGCATCCTGCCAAACGGGCTTAAGGTGTATGAATAGCTGATTTTCAGATTTATACCTCCGTTTTTATATTCGCCGGGTGTCATTCCTTCCAGGTTCAGAAAGAGATCGTGCAGCCGCCCCGTACCTGATAAACCAACCCTTTCAGCTGCCTCCGTAAGGCTTACAGGGCTTTTTTTCAGCATCTCTTTGGCGTGGTTGACGGTGAGGAATTGCAGAAATTTTTTAGGACTTACGCCGGCCCATTCCTGAAACATCCGCTGAAAATGAAATGCACTCATGTGTACCTGTGAAGCTGTTTTGGCTAAATCAGGCTGAGAGGCAGAATGAGTGTACATATACTCAATTGCCCGGGCAATCCGTTCGAAATCAATGTGTTGCTGTGTGGACATGCGGTGTGTGTTTTTTTTACAAAAGTAATGGCGGAGGACTTAAAATACAACCCGATTCTTGCTGTCTATTCAGAATACAAATTAGAAATTAGAAATTAGAAATTAGAAATTAGTCCCGATAGCTATCGGGACAGAACTCAGAACCCAGAACCCAGAACTCTCCCGATAGCTATCGGGACAGAACTCAGAACTCAGCACTAAATTTACAACTCTGTGTCTTTTCCAGGTTCTATGACTGCGGTTTCCGGAATATGGATCTTCTGATTGAAACGGCTTTCCTTTTTGTTGATTACCAGTGTCGAAGGTATGTCTTTCAGTGTCTGAATATCCTGTGATACCAGATACTCCCAGCTGTCGTAACTGATCAACATCAGACTGAATTTTTCTAAATAACCCGAATGCAGGCGGGTAAGGCGGGCAACTTTTACTCTCGAACCATACTGTGTTATCAGTTTGTTGATACCATCGGTGATGGAGTGCACTTTTCCGTTCATTTTTTCCAGATCAATAATCTGCACAGTGGTTTCAGCATTGTTTCTCAAAATGCGCCGTGCATACCGGAGCAGGAAGTCGTCGGTTTCTTTTTCTATCACAACGAGAATATTGGAAATTCCCTTAAAGTCTCTGTTGACAAAAACTCCCACACTGCAATTGCTGTGCTCAATGAAAAATCGGGTTTTATCGCGTATAAGCGTTCCCGGATAGAACAGGGCATTGTCGCGGGTCAGCTTGTTCGCTATCCTGCTCAGCCAGCCGAATTTATAAAACTTCGAACTTTCTCTTAAAATGGCCGATTGTGTGGTAGATACACCGCCTCCGACCAATAGAAAATCAAAATTTTCGGTGTTCACTTTTTTTACAATTTCTGCTTCGATAATGTCGGCAACCTTGTAGTCGGTTGTCACCGGTATTTGAAGCGTTTTGGCTTCTGCAAGTACATCTACGAAACTCTCGGTCGAAAATTGTTCGCTGTAAATCGGATTCGTATCGGTTCCGGCTGTGATATGCAGCACTTCCACTTCGAGCGAATTTTTTACTCCGTCGAGTACTTTTTTAGCCACACGTAGCAAATTTTTACCCCCTTCGGGATTACCGAGTGCAATCAAAGTCTTGAAAATGCCTTCCGACTGCTGGCGGATAAGTTCTTTTTCGACCGTTTTATCGGGGAAAAGTTTCTCAATAAGTGCCAGAAACGGAGTGGTCATAAAAGTAGTTACCAATGCCATGATTACCAGCATGACGAACACTACCGGCGGCAGAATTCCCATTTCAAGTCCGATATTAAGCACAATAAGTTCCATCAATCCACGTGTATTCATCAGCACCCCGAGCGAAAGACTGTCTTTCCAGCTTTCGCCAATGGCTCGGGCCGGAATGGCGCTTCCACCCAATTTTCCGGCAACGGCTACTACAATGAAAACCAGACACATAAGCCAGAGTGACGGTGTATTGAGCAGACCTATTTCAGTTTTCAGACCGGTATAAACGAAAAATAGCGGCAGAAGCAGCGAAACCGACAAATCCTCAATTTTATCTACCATCAGTTTTCGGAAACGGGGCATGGGCGGCATAATCAATCCGGCCATAAAAGCTCCGAAAAGTGCGTGAATTCCAAGTAGTTGGGTAGTGTATGCCGATATGATGAGTATTAAAATGAAAAATCCGAAAATGCTTTTGTTCATCAGCTCTTCTTTCTGGTAGATAGCTCCGATCTGTTTGAGGAACGGGCGAACAACAAAAAGCATCACCACAATGTAAATGGCCGTGAAGATGAGCGTGTAAACCGAACTCGCAAAACTGCCTGTCTGAGCAATGGCAATAACGGCTACCAGCAGAATCCATGCAGTCACATCGTTGATGGCAGCACTGCCGATACTGATGGTGCCCAGGTGAGTTTTCGAAAGCCCTTTTTCCTGAACGATGCGTGCCAACACCGGAAAAGCAGTAATGCTCATGGAAATACCGATGAACAAGGCGAAAGAGGTAAAATTGGAATTGGGAGGCGAAAAATCTTTGTAAATAACAAATGCCAGTATCATCCCGAACATGAAAGGGATGACAATGCTGGATTGGCTGATGATAAACGTGTTTCGGATTTTATCCTTCAATTCGCTCATATTCAGGTCCATGCCTACAGCAAACATAAACAGAACCAAGCCTATCTGACTGATAATGTATAGGTTGTCCAATGATTCCGGCGAAAAAAGAAAAGCATACGCTTCGGGGAAAATCATCCCCAGCAACGAAGGACCCAGCACAATACCGGCAAGAATTTCACCGATAACCGTTGGCTGCTGAATTTTAGCAAAAACTGCACTGAAAATGCGTGAAACAATAAGGATGGCGATAATCTGAAGCAAAATCATGGCAGCCGGCTCCATCAGGTTGTGAAGCGTGAGGTTTTTGAAAAGTTCCAGTGTGCCCTCGGTTCCTTCAGCTACCGATCGATGCAGGGCAACGTCAATCGCATTTCCATGTCGGATAAGGAAATAAGCTACGACGCCGAAGATACCCAGTATCAGGGCAAAGTACCACCACGATTTGTTTTTGTTCAGCATACGGTCAATCGTTCAGAAACACTTCTTACTGCTTACATTATGTGGAAATTTTTAGAAATCAATCACAAAGATAGCGAATTTTAACGCTTCATCAGTTGGAAAACAAACCAAATGATGTTAAAAAAAAACAGAAACCGACGTTTTTGCTTACTTTATTACGGTGCATTCACGATGGTTTTTTCAATATGCAATGTCTGTGTAGGAAATGCAAAACTGATTCCGGCTTCGTTGAATTTTTTGAGAATTTCAAAATTAATGGCCGAAGGGGTGTCAAAAGTGTCGCCGGCATCTTTCACGTAGTAACAATAGCGTATGTTTAGCGAAAATTCACCGAAACTTTCGAACACCGCCGATATACCTTCGTTGCTGACAGCCTCATTTTTTAATGCAATGTTGTTGAGAATTTCAAGGGCTTTTTGCATCAGTTCGGGAGTTGTATCGTAGGTAAGTCCCAGATTGCTCACCACCCGGAGTTGCGGTGCTGCCGAAACATTCATGACTGCATTGTCCATAATTTTATAATTTGGTAGCGTTATCAGCCGTTTGTCGAAATTCCGGATTTTTGTGCTGCGGATACCGATGTCTTCCACTATGCCATCAAATTCACCGATTTTTACCCGGTCGCCAATGCGGAAAGTGCCGTCCATCAGAATTGTGAAACCGCCGAAAATGTTTTTTACCGTGTCCTGAGCTGCCAGCGCAATAGCAATTCCACCGATTCCGAGTGTGCCGAGAATGGCTTTCAGGTCCAGTCCCACGTTATTGAGGGCTGTTACGGTGCCTACAGTCCAGATGCCGAATACGGCGGTTTTTCGTATCAGTGATGTAAGGTGCGAATCGAAATGAATCTTTTGCCGGATATCTTTTTCCTGTTCACTTTTTTTGATAAAATATTCGCGGATCAGCCGGCTCGCCAGATGTGCCACAAACCATGTAATGTTGAGTACTGTAAGTATTTCGTAGGTTTTATAAAGCGCCTCGTCAAACGATTTGCTCAGTTCGAGCCGGTTCAGGGCAGTCCAGATAGCTATGAGAACAATACCCACTTTCAGGGGAGTTTCCAGTGTATTCACCAGAATATTATCAACCTGATTTTTGGTACGTTTTGCCAGCGCTTTCAGATACCTTCGGTTAAGAAGTGTGATAATCCAGTTGATAATCAGTGCGAAAGCGATGATGCCACCCGATATCAGCCAGTTTTGAAGTGTGTTGTTGTAATATATTTGATCGAGCATTTTATGTTGTTATTTGCCTTCGGTGTTATTTTACTTTGCTGTTATTTGTATTTCGCCTTATTGAGTATTTGATATAAAGCACTTTGTTCTTTGTTCTTCTACCTTCCGGCTTATATTAAAAAGAAACCGCATCGCTTGGCATCCGCCAGTCGCCCCGCGGAGAAAGGTTGATGCTACCCACTTTGGGGCCGTCGGGGGTGCATGAGCGTTTGAATTGCTGTTGGAAAAAGCGTTTCAGGAAAAGTTTCAGCCATTTATCTATGGTTTCATCACTATATTTTTCTGAAAAAGCATTTTTTGCCAGGAAATGAATTTTTTCGGGTGTAAAACCGAAACGAACGAAATAGTACAGGAAGAAATCATGTAATTCGTATGGTCCAACAATTTCTTCGGTTTTTTGTGCGATGTCCCCGTTTTTGTCAAATGGGAGCAATTCCGGACTTACGGGAGTATCCAGTATATCAGTCAGAATTTTTTCGGATTGATCGTCGAGCTGATGTGCAGCCCATCCCACAAGGTAGCGTACCAGTGTTTTGGGTACACCGCTGTTCACACCGTACATGGACATGTGGTCGCCGTTGTAAGTGGACCATCCAAGCGCCATTTCCGACAAATCGCCGGTACCCACCACCATTCCGTTGTGTTTATTTGCTAAATCCATCAAAATTTGAGTCCGCTCGCGGGCTTGTACATTTTCATACGTCACATCATGCACTTCGGGATTGTGTCCGATATCCTTAAAATGCAGCAGGCAAGCTTCTTTAATGTTGATTTCCATCAGGGTAATTCCCAGCGCTTTCATCAACTCGATGGCATTGTTGTATGTTCGGTCGGTAGTGCCGAATCCGGGCATCGTCACACCAAGAATCCGTTTTCGGTCGTAGCCGAGTTTATCGGCCGTTTTCACGCAAACCAGCAGCGCCAGCGTACTGTCCAGTCCCCCTGAAATGCCGATAACCAGCTTGTCAAGGTGTGTATGCTGCCAGCGTTTTGCAAGGCCGGCTACCTGGATGGAGAAAATCTCATGGCAACTCTCATCGCGCACGCTCACAGGCGGAACGAACGGATGTTGATCAATCTTCCGGTTCAGTTTGAAATCCGGATTTTCAGGAGCAGGATCGTTTTTTCTACAGTCTATTTCAAAATAAGCATCTTCTTCCCGTTCGTTGAAAAAATTTGAATTGCGCATGCGGTCTGCACGCAATCGTTCTACATCTATCTCGCTGATAGTCAGTTGTGGTTCAAAGCTGAAGCGCTCACCTTTGGCCAGCACTTTCCCGTTTTCAACGATGATTGTATTTCCCGAAAAAACCAGATCGGTAGTGGATTCTCCATGTCCGGCCGAAGTGTACACATAACCGGCAATACAACGGGCGGATTGTTGCTCTACAAGTTGCTGGCGATAAATATGCTTGGCAATCAGCTCGTTACTGGCGGAGAGATTGAACAGGATTTCGGCTCCCTGAATGGCCAGGTACGAACTTGGCGGAACAGGCATCCACAGGTCTTCGCACACTTCTATGCCGAAGGTGAAATCAGTGGTATGGAAATAATATTTAGTGCCGAAATTCGTTTCCTGACCAGCAAGTTGGATATATCCGGCACTAACGGTTTTACCTGAAGCAAACCATCTTTTTTCGTAAAATTCGTTGTTGTTGGGCAGGTTGATTTTTGGAATTACACCCAGAATTTCGCCCCGGCCGAAAACCACTGCCGCATTGAAAAGTTGGTTGTTTTTCCTCACGGGCATTCCCACTATGCTCAGTATGTTGAGTTCGGCAGTTTCTTTCACCAATTTCTCCAGGGCTTTTTCGGCATCGTCGAGCAGCTGTTTCTGGAAAAACAAATCAGCACAAGTGTAGGCTGTGATGCACAATTCCGGAAAACAGATAATTTCCACATTTTGTGCTGCTGCATTTACAATCAGTTCGTTGATTTTCAATGCATTGAAAGCGCAGTCGGCCACACGGAGTTCGGGGATAGCAGCCGCTACTCTGACGAAACCGAAAGCCCCCCTAAATCCCCCCTTGGAGGGACTTGTAGTTAGTTTTTCCATCACTATCTGTTCTTTATTATTATTCTTGTACCAAAAAATTAAATTAGAAAAATAGTTATTCTTTTGAAATTATATTGATTGTATGAATAAAAAGTCCCCTTCTGGTCACTGAGCTATGTCGAAGTGAGGGGGCTTTTTATTTTTCCATATCGCTCAGGTGAATCTTGATGGAATTGGATGAAATGTTTATTTCCCACACCGACAGGGCGAGTGAAATTATCAGAAACAGCAATGCAATGCCAAAAATAATGGCAGCAACAGTTTGAGAACCGATGTAAATCAGGAGCATGGTTATTACACAAAGTAGCAAACTGGCTACGCCAAACATTTGCATCAGGCGGGTCAGATTGAGCCGTTTTTTCAGATTTTCAATCTGGGCTTTGGTCACATTTGATTTATCTGCCAGGTATTTTTCTTTCAGATTTCGTACCAGCGATGTGTATGCCAGAAAGCGGTTTGTATAAGCCAGAAAAATCAGTGAGATGGCTGAAAACAAAAAAGTCGGTGTTATTAACGTAAGTTCTTCCATATCGGTATGATTTTATATTGTGACGTCGAAATGAATGAAAACCTTTTTTAATCTGAACCAAAAAATATAGGTGTCAATGACAGCCCGGTGCTCCCGATTCGGGTGTTTTGAGCAGTTCGGCCGTTTTCCTGCCAAGCATAATGCAGGCTT
>ERZ1645192.556-NODE-556-length-31155-cov-12.231383_pt1 | contig 31155 bp, 33 predicted proteins | sample MGYA00575354_ERZ1645192 | MGnify/ENA primary metagenome ERZ1645192 (study PRJEB40844, sample SAMN11349763) | freshwater sediment metagenome | isolation source: river sediment | host: Sediment | place: India: Faizupur Khadar , New Delhi | collected 2017-02-21 ... | reverse complement strand
CGGCGCTGACCGGCAAGCAATGCTCGCCCTACGGCTTCCATTGGGTGTTCGACACTCGCTCGTCGGCGGTCGGCACCGGCGGCGCGCTTGTCGGCGCGGGCGGCGACACCTGGTTCTTCATCACCGCCGATTACGCCTTCGGCCATGCGCTCGAAGCCGACACGGCGAAATATGTCACGTCGAAGGGCGGCAAGGTGCTCGGCTCGGTGCGCCATCCGCTGAACACGCCGGACTTCTCGTCCTTCCTGCTGCAGGCGCAGGCCTCCAAGGCCAAGATCATCGGCTTCGCCAATGCCGGCACCGACACGACCAACGCCATCAAGCAGGCGGCGGAGTTCAACATTTCCGACCAGGGCCAGCGTCCGGCCTCGCTGCTCGTCACGCTCGCCGAAGTGCACGGCCTCGGCCTTGCCGCCTCCAAGGGGCTGGTGCTGACCGAAGGCTTCTATTGGGACATGGACGACAAGACCCGCGCTTTCTCGGAGAAGTTCTTCAAGCGCGCCGGCCGCATGCCGAACATGGTGCAGGCCGGCACCTATTCGGCGGTCATTTCCTACCTGAAGGCCGTGCAGGCGGCGGGAACCGACGATTCCGACAAGGTCGCGGCCAAGCTGCGCGAGCTGACGCCGGACGATTTCTTCGCCCGCAACGCCAAGGTGCTGCCCAACGGCCGCATGATCCACGACATGTATCTGTTCCAGGTCAAGTCGCCGGCCGAGAGCAAGAAGCCGTGGGATTATTACAAGCAGCTCGCCACCATTCCCGGCGATCAGGCTTTCGCCACGGCCAAGGAATCGGGTTGCCCGCTCACGCAATAAGTCCGGCAACGTAATCGCCGATCGCCAGGGCCGAAGTCAGCCCCGGCGATTCGACGCCGAACAATTCGACGAGGCCGGGCACGCCATGCGCGCTCGGCCCGTCGATGCGAAAATCCGCCGCCGGCGCTCCCGGCGGCGTTATTTTTGGGCGGATGCCGGCATAGGCGGCGCTCAGCGCGCCATCCGGCAATCCGGGCCAATAGCTGCGGATGGCGGCGTAGAACGGCGCGGCGCGGGCCGGATCGACGCTGTAATCCTCGGTGTCGATCCATTCGACGTCCGGGCCGAATTTCGCCTGCCCGCCCATGTCGAGCGTCAGGTGGACGCCGAGACCGGCCGATTCCGGCACCGGGTAGATCAGCCGCGAAAATGGCGCGCGGGTCGACAGTGCGAAATAATTGCCCTTGCACAAATAGCCGTTAGGCAGGGCGTCCGCATCGCGTCCGGCCAGCGCGTGAGCCAGCGCCGGCGCATGCAGGCCGGCGGCGTTGACGAACAGTTTCGAGCGCAGGCGCATCGGCGTTTCGCCGCCGAATTCCAGCGCGAAGCCGCCGTCGGCCGCCTCGCCGCCCAGGCAGGGCGTGGCGAAGGCGAAGGCGGCGCCGGCGGCTTCCGCGTCGCCCTTCAGCGCCAGCATGAAGGCATGGCTGTCGACGATGCCGGTGGAGGGCGAATGCAGCGCCGCCTTGCAGGACAGCGCCGGCTCCATCGCCTGCGCCTCGGCGGCGGAGAGTTCGACGAGATCGTGGACGCCGTTGCGCCGCGCGGCCTCGGCGATTTGCGCCAGTTGCGCGACCTGCGCGTCATTCGTCGCGACGATCAGCTTGCCGAGCTTCCTGGCCGGCACATTGTGATCGTCGCAATAGGCGTAGAGCCGCTTGCGGCCCTCGACGCAGAACCGCGCCTTGAGGCTGCCGGCGGGATAATAAATGCCGGCGTGAATGACCTCGGAATTGCGCGAGGAAACGCCCATGCCGAAGCTGCTTTCCGCCTCGACGACGATGACCTCGCGGCCAAGCCGCGCCAGCGCGCGGGCGATGGCGAGGCCGACGACGCCAGCCCCGGCGACGATGCATTCGACATCATGGCTCATGCGTCACGCTCCCGTCAGCGCAGGCCGAGAAACTGGTGGATCTGCACGCTGACCTTGAAGCCGAGACGCGTCGCCTCGGCGATGCATAATTCGGTGGCCTTGGGGCTGCGCGACAAGGGCTGCAGCCAGATTTCGGCGGGGCGGGGACGGTCGCCGATCAGGGCCAGGGCGCGGTCGATATCGGCCTGCTTGCCGATGGGCAGTTTCCATTCGTCGGCGCGCGCCATGGCGTCGTCGCGCACGGCGAGGCCGCCCGGCATGTCGAGCTTGGGGCTCACAGTCACCCAGACGCCCGCCGCGACGCGCACCGGCGCTGTGCCGCTGGTCTCGATCTGAACGCTGCGGCCCATCGCCAGCAACCGGCTGGTCAATTCGCTCAGGTCGTAATCGCAGGGCTCGCCGCCGGTGATGACGACATGGCGGGCTGGATAGTCGCCGACGATGGCGACGAGTTCGTCGACGCCGACCCAGGCGAAGGTGGCGGCGTCCTCGATCTTGCCGCGCATGGCGGCGACCGGAATTTCATGTTCGGGCGCAAGCGCCCAGGTGTGCTTGGTGTCGCACCACGGGCAGCCGACAGCGCAGCCCTGCAGGCGGATGAAGACGGAGGGCGCGCCGGCATGACGCGCCTCGCCCTGGATCGATTGAAAAATCTCGTTGACCGGAAGGGGGCTCACGCCGCGCCTCTCATTCGAAATAGGTGGCGCTGCATTTGCCGGTTTCCTCCAGATGCACGCGCACAAGCCGGACATTGGCGCCCTTGAGCAGCGCCGGCCCGACGACGCGCACCATGTGGGCGGCCATGTTCTCGGCGGTCGGATTGAAGGGGACCGCGACGATCGAGTCGTCGAGGACGCGCAGGGCCTCGAGGATCGGGTCGCGCTCCCAGATCAGCATCCGGTGGTCCCAATTGTCCTCAAGCCATTGGCAAAGAACGGATTTGATCACGCCGAAATCGATGACCCGGCCGAGGCCGTCGAGTTCCGCCGCCTCGCAGGTGAAGTGGAAGACGTAGGCGTGGCCGTGCAGGTTGCGGCACTTGCCCTCGTGCCCAACGACGCGATGGCCGCAATGAATCTCGTGCTTGCGCGTGATCTGATAGGTCATGAAAGCGAAAGGCTCGGCTGCTGGCGGACGATCTGCCGCCCGCGCAAGGGGGCTTCATCCTCCAGCCGGGGCAAAAAAGTCAAGTTTTTGCGCAGCGGCGCGGCCTGGCTCAGCCGCGCCGGGCGGCGGCGCTGGCGTCGACGCCTTCGGAAACGCGGTCGATGAGGCGCATCAGCGTCTCGCGTTCGCGCGTCGTCAGCAGTTTGGCGATTTCGCGGTCATGGGCGCGGACCTGATCGGTGGCGGCGTCGACGCGGGCGACGCCGGCTGGCGTCAGGCGCAATTCGACGGCGCGCTTGTCGCTCGAGGGCGTGGCGCGCGCGACGAGGCCGGCCTTTTCCAGCCCGTTGATCAGCTTGGTCATGTTGGGCCGCTTGACATGCATGGCCGCGCCAAGCACGCCCTGGCGCACGCCGGGGTTCTCGCGGATGGCGACGAGCGCGGTATAGACGCCCAGCGTCATGCCGAGCTTCTCCATCCGCTCGGCGATGTCGTTGAAGATCTTCAATTGCAGGATGCGGACGCGATAGCCGATATGATCGTTCATCGCCGTCATGTCGACGACGCCCGTCTCCTCGGCCGCCGCGGCGCGACGCGCGCGCCCGGGTTTTCTGGAAGCCGCCGCAGTCACTTGCCAAATCGCTCCAAATCGCCTGTTTCGCCGGCCGCACCATTGCCGATCCGGCCCGCGAAGTCCATGCGCCAGACCCCTTCGGCAATCATGCGTCGTTTCGACGCGCAAGGCGATTGACAAAGGATAAGAATGGCTATCTTCTATAACTAAATCAGGGGCGCCAAGACCCCGTTTTCTCAAAAAGCTGCATCGGGAGAGAAACGCATGCGTATTTCACGCAAGGCGCTGGCGCTTGCCGCCGGCGCGGTCATGACGGTTGCGGGCTCCGCGCCGGTTTTCGCGCAGAACACGATCAAGGTCGGCGTGCTCAACGACCAATCGGCGGCCTTCGCCGATTATCAGGGCATCGGCTCGGTCATCGCCGCCCGGATGGCGGTCGAGGATTACGGCGGCAAGGCCGCCGGCAAGACCATCGAGGTCATCTCCGCCGACCACCAGAACAAGACCGACATCGGCATGACCATCGCCCGGCGCTGGTATGAATCCGAGGGCGTCGACGCGATTTTCGATCTGCCCAACTCGGCCATCGCGCTTGGCGTCGCCAATATGACGGCCGAGAAGAACAAGGCCTTCATCGCGTCGGGCGCCGGCACGGCGCTGCTGACCGGCGAGAAGTGCACGCCCAACACCGTGCACTGGACCTATGACACCTACGCCTATGGCCATGCGGTGGCCAAGGCGGTCATGGCGCGCGGCGGCATGAGCTGGTTCTTCGTCACCGCCGATTACGCCTTCGGCCACGATCTCGAAAAGCAGGCGGCCGACGAAGTGCGCGCCAGCGGCGGCCAGGTGCTCGGCTCCGTGCGCCATCCGCTCGGCAACGCCGATTACGCCTCCTTCGTCCTGCAGGCGCAGAATTCCAAGGCGGTCGTCATCGGCGTCGCCAATGCCGGCGACGACACGACCAATTTCATGAAGCAGGCGGCGGAATTCGGCCTCAACAAGGGCCGCGCCATCGTCGGCCTCATTCTCGGCATGAACGGTCTGCCGGGCCTCGGCCTGCAGGCGGCGCAGGGCGCCTTGATGACCGTGCCGTTCTATTGGGACCTCAACGACGACACGCGCGCCTTCGCCAAGCGCTTCGCCGCGCGCCATCCGCAGGGCAATTATCCCAACGACATGCAGTCGGGCGTCTACGCCTCGATGCTGCATTACCTCAAGGCGGTCGATAAGGTCGGCGGCGCGACCGACGGCAAGAAGGTCGTCGACGCCATGAAGGCCACGCCGACCGACGACAAGCTGTTCGGCAAGGGCTACATCCGCCCCGACGGCCGCAAGATCCATCCGCTCTATCTCGTCGAGGCGAAGCGGCCGGATCAGTCGACCTTCAAGTGGGACCTGCTCAACGTTCTCGCCTCGGTTCCCGGCGAGCAGGCGTTCCGCCCGATGGAAGCCGGCAATTGCCCGCTCGTCGCCAAGAAGTGAGCTGAAGCAGCCGCCCCTCTCCCGCGTTCATGCGGGGGCGGGGCTCCGCACGAAACCGCGCGCCATTTCATGGTTGGCTTGACGCCCCGCGCGCGCTCCGCACTTTCCAGAGGACGTCATGACCGCCTCCCTGACATCCGCGGCCGAACTCGAATTTGCGCCCGTCGTCGTCGATATCGAGCATCAGCCCAATGACGCCATGGTGCTGCGCACGCGCATCGATTTCACCGTGCCGGACGAGCGCTTCCACGATTATCTGACGCATTGGGCGAAGGAGACGCCGGACGCCACGTTCATGGCCGAACGCGAAAGCCCGGACGGCGGCTGGCGCAAGATTTCCTACGGCGAGGCCCATGCCAGGGCGCGCGCCATCGCCGCGGGGCTGGCGACGCGCGATCTCGGCCAGGACAAGCCGATGATGATCCTGTCCGGCAATTCCATCGACCATCAGGTCGTGGCGATGGCGGCGATGATGGCGGGCGTTCCCTATGCGCCGATCTCGGTCGCCTATTCGACGGTGAGCGAGGATTTCGCCAAGCTCAAGCACATCATCGGCCTGCTCGATCCGGGGCTCGTTTTCGTGGTCGACGCCGCGCCGTTCAAGCGGGCCTTGTCGATCCCGGAAATGGCGGGGCGCGAGATCGTCGCCATCCGCAATGTCGAGGCCGTCGCCGGGGCCAAGCCGCTGGCGGCGCTGGAAAGCGACGAGAGGGCGACGCTCGACGCACGCGATGCTTCGCTCGGGCCCGACACGATTGCCAAGATCCTGTTCACCTCCGGCTCGACCGGCGTGCCCAAGGGCGTCATCACCACGCACAGGATGATGTGCTCGACGCAGCATCAGATGGCGCTGCTCTGGCCGTTCCTGACCCAAGAGAAGCCGGTCATCCTCGACTGGCTGCCGTGGAGCCATGTGTTCGGCGGCACGTTCTGCGTCGGCATCGCGCTGCGTTACGGCGGCGCGTTCTACATCGACGACGGCAAGCCGATGGCGTCGGAATTTCCCAAGACGGTGCGCAACCTGCGCGAGATTTCGCCGACCTATTACTGGAGCGTGCCGAAGGGCTATGAATTCCTGCTGGCGGCGCTCAACGCCGACGACGCGCTGCGCCAGAGCTTCTGCCGCAATCTGAAGATGATGTTCTACGCCGGCGCCAGCCTGCCCGAGCCGATCTGGCGGGCGCTGGAACGCCATTGCAAGCAGACGTCCGGCCGGCATGTGCCGATGCTGACGAGCTGGGGCCTGACCGAAACCGCGCCGTCGATCACCATGGTGCCGAACGCCCATTCGGCGGCGGGCAATGTCGGCGTGCCGGTTCCCGGCGCGGAGCTGAAGCTCATTCCCAATCGCGGCAAGCTGGAAGCGCGCGTGCGCGGACCCAATATCACGCCGGGCTATTGGCGCATGCCCGAGGCGACGCATGCGGCGTTTGATTCCGAGGGCTATTTCCTCACCGGCGACGCGCTGCTGTTCATCAACCAGAGCGAGCCGGCGCGCGGCATGCGCTTCGACGGCCGCGTGACGGAAGATTTCAAGCTGCTCACCGGCACATGGGTCAATGTCGGCGAAATTCGCGGCCGCGCCAATGCGGCGCTGGCGGGGCTGGCCTCCGACACGGTGGTCGCCGCGCCCGACCGCGACGATCTCGGCCTGCTGATCATCGCCGCGCCGGGGCATATTCCCGACGACGAGGTCTATCTGGAAAAGCTGCGGCAGGCGCTGACCAGGATGAATTCGCAAGTGTCGGGCACGTCCAACATCATCGCCCGCGCCATCGTGCTGGAGACGCCGCCATCGCTTGATTCCGGCGAAATCACCGATAAAGGTTCGCTCAACTCGCGGCTGATCCTGCAGAATCGCTTCGATATCGTCGATCGGCTCTACAGCGACGACGACCCGGACGTGATCATCCCGAACAAGGCCTGAGGCGGACAAAAAAGGAAACAAGACCATGCCGCATGAATTCATGACCTATGAGATCGAAGGCGACGTCGCGCTCATCGGCCTCAACCGTCCCGCCAAGCGCAACGCCATCAGCGACCGCTTCGTCGAGGCCATCGGCCGCGCCGTGACGCTGGCTGCGAGCGAGGCCAAGGTCGCCGTGCTCTATGGCCATGGCGATCATTTCTGCGCCGGTCTCGACCTCGCCGAACACGCGACCAAGACGCCGTTTGAAGGCGTGCTCGGTTCGCGCCGCTGGCACGCCGTGTTCGACACGATCCAGCGCGGGCCGATTCCCTTCGTCTCGGCGCTGCATGGCGCGGTCGTCGGCGGCGGGCTGGAGCTGGCCTCATCGACGCATATCCGCGTCGCCGACCGCTCGACGTTCTTCGCCCTGCCGGAAGGCCAGCGCGGCATTTTCGTCGGCGGCTCGGGCTCGGTGCGCATCGCCCGGCTGATGACGGCGGCGCGCATGACCGACCTGATGCTGACGGGGCGCGTGCTCAATGTCGATGAAGGCGAGCGCTTCAACCTCGTGCAATATGTCGTCGACAAGGGCGAGGCTCTGGCCAAGGCCAAGGAGCTGGCGGGCAAGATCGCCGCCAACGCGCCGCTGTCGAACTACGCCGTGATGCAGGCGCTGCCGCGCATTCAGGACATGTCGCAGGACGACGGTCTGTTCCTCGAAAGCCTGATGGCGGCTTTCACGCAGACCGACCCGGAGGCGCAGGCGCGGCTCGAGGCTTTCGTGCAGAAGCGCGCGGCGCGGCTCAACGTGCCGCCGGGCGCGAATGTGAAGGGCGCCTGATGTTTTCGCATGCGCGGGTTCTGACGATCGAATGGGGTCATTGCGACCCCGCCGGCATCGTCTTCAACCCGCGCTTCTTCGAGTATTTCGACTGGAGCACGGCGCTGCTGCTCGCCGCCGCGACCGGTCTCGACAAGAACAAGCTGCTGAAGGCGCACGGGGCGGCGGGCATTCCACTCGTCGATACGCGCGCCATCTTCAAGGCGCCGCTGCGCTATGGCGAGGAGGCGCGCATCGTCTCGACCGTCACGGGCCTGCGCGACTCGAGCTTCGACGTGACGCACCAGCTCTATAAAGGCGAGACGCTGTGCGTCGAGGGTTTCGAGACCCGCGTCTGGACCGCCTTCGACGAGACGGGACGCATCCGCGCGCAGACATTGCCGGACAGCGTGCGCGCCGCGCTGGCGGCGTGAGCGCTGTCCGCCGCCTTGGGCGCTAACCAGAGTTCCTGATCGTTCGTGAGACTTTTTCGCTGACGCTCGTCGCGCCGGCGCATGCCGAAGACGCGCGCCGCCGGCCCGAAGGCGCTTAACCGGTGCGGGAGGGCGGCGCCAGCGCGCATCCTCGGCCGCTTCGCCGGAAAAGAAAAACCCCAGCCGCTTGCGCAACTGGGGTTTTCGAAATGGTGGGCGCGACAGGGATTGAACCTGTGACCCCTACGATGTCAACGTAGTGCTCTCCCGCTGAGCTACGCGCCCCTTCGACCGCTGCGATTTCTCGTCGCGGCTCGGGTGTGGAGGCGATATATCGAGTCGGACGCCCGGGCGCAAGCGTCTCGACGCGGTTTTTCGCAGGCTTGTGTTTTTAGGCCGAAAGCCGGGCCTTCACCGCGGCGCTGGCCTTGGCGAAATCCATGCGGCCGGAAAATTTGGCCTTGAGCGCGGCGACGACCTTGCCCATGTCCTTGATCGAGGCCGCGCCGGTCTCGGCGATGGCGGCGGCGATGGCGGCGGCCACGTCCTCGTCGCTCATCTGCGCCGGCAGGAAGGACTGGATGACGGCGATCTCGTCGCGCTCCTGCTGCGCCAATTCAGCGCGGCCGGCCTTGTCGTAGATCTCGAGCGATTCCTGCCGGCTCTTCACCATTTTCTGCAGCAGGGCGAGAATGTCGTCGTCGCTGACTTCCTTGCCCTGGCCGCGCGCCTCGATGTCGCGGTCCTTCAGCGCCGCCGTGATCAGGCGGATGGCGCCGACGCGGGTCTTGTCGCCTGCCTTCATGGCCGCCTTGAGTTCGTCGGTGAAACGCGCGCGCATGTTGTCTCCTCAACCGGGGCGGGGTTGACGCAACAGCCGCCCTCGCCTAGCTTCCGGGCCAAATTCGGCCCCCAAAAATGCGAGGCAAACCCGCGATTGCGCCCAGACTTGCGAGCGCGCGCGACCTGCCACGCCGGAACGCTAGGGTGTAGAGCGACCATGACGCAGGATCAAGCCAAAGCCGCCGCCTGGGAGGCGTTCAAGCCGACCGCCCTTCTGGTGCTCGCCGACGGAACCGTGATTGAGGGCGAGGGCCTGGGCGCCATCGGCCATGCGGTCGGCGAAGTCTGCTTCAACACGGCGATGACCGGTTACGAGGAAATCCTCACCGATCCGTCCTATTCCGGCCAGATCGTCACCTTCACCTTTCCGCATGTCGGCAATGTCGGCGCCAATGAGGAAGACGTCGAGACGGTCGACATGGCCCATGCCGACCGCGCCCGCGGCGTCATCGTCCACGCCTCGGTCACCGATCCGTCGAACTATCGCTCCCGGCAGCATCTCGACGCCTGGCTGAAGGGGCGCGGCATCATCGGCCTGTCGGGGCTGGACACGCGCGCGCTGACGGCGCTGATCCGCGACAAGGGCATGCCCAATGCGGTCATCGCCCATGCGCCGGACGGCGCGTTCGACATCGAGGCGCTGAAGACGCAGGCGGCGGGCTGGCCGGGCATCAACGGCATGGATCTCGTGCCGGGCGTCACCGCCAAGGCCGCGTTCAAGTGGGACGAGACGGCGTGGGCGCAGGAGACCGGCTACGGTCGCCAGACGAGCGCGAAATACCGGGTCGTCGCCCTCGACTTCGGCGTCAAGCGCAACATCCTGCGCCTGCTGGCCGATGCCGGCTGCGAAGTGAAGGTGGTTCCGGCGACGACGCCGGCCAAGGACATTCTGGCTTTGAAGCCCGATGGCGTGTTCCTGTCGAACGGCCCCGGCGATCCGGCCGAGACGGGCAAATATTCCGTGCCGGTCATCCGCGAATTGCTCGACGCCAAGGTGCCGACCTTCGGCATCTGCCTCGGCCACCAGATGATGGCGCTGGCGGTCGGCGCCAAGACGATGAAGATGCATCAGGGCCATCACGGCGCGAACCATCCGGTGAAGGACTTCACCACCAACAAGGTCGAGATCGTGTCGATGAACCACGGCTTCGCGGTGGATCGCGACAGCCTGCCGGCCAATGCGGTGGAAACTCATGTGTCGCTGTTCGACGGTTCGAATTGCGGCATCTCGCTCACCGATCGCCCGGCCTTCTCGGTGCAGCACCATCCGGAAGCCTCGCCCGGTCCGCAGGACAGCCATTACCTGTTCAGCCGCTTCATCGAGATGATGGACAAGGCCAAGCAGGCCGCCTGAGCGCGGGCTGAGCGGAGACGGGCGATGAGCTGGCGCGACTATTGGAACACGGATCATCCGATCTATGTGAACCAGCGCCATCGCCTGCTGCATTACGAGGGTCTGGCGCGCGACATCGCCGCTTACATTCCGTCGCCCGACGCCATCGTGCTCGATTACGGCTGCGGCGAGGCGGAAGCGGCGGCGCGCGTGGCGCAGGGCTGCGCCGTGCTCAACCTGTTCGACACCGCGCCCAACGTGCGCGCCTCGCTGGCGCGGCGCTTCGCCGGCGAGCCGAAAATCCGCGTGCTTGACGAGGCGGCGCTGGAGGCGCTGACGCCCGAAAGCGTCGATTACGTCGTCTGCGTCTCGGTGCTGCAATATCTGACGCGCGAGGAACTGGGCGAGGCGCTCGACCTCTGGCGCGAGAAGCTGAAAGAGGGCGGGCGGCTGGTCGTCGCCGACGTCATCCCGCCCGATCTCAGCCCGCTTGCCGACATTCAGGCGCTGCTCGCCTTCGCCCTGCGCGGCGGCTTTTTCATCGCCGCCTGCCTTGGCCTCGTGCGGACGTTCTTTTCCGACTACCGCAAGCTGCGCGGCCAGCTTGGCCTGACGACCTATGGGCAGGGCGATTTTCTCGGCCTGCTCGCCGCGCATGGCTTCAAGGGCGAGCGCGCGGCGCAGAATTTCGGCCACAACCCGGCGCGCATGACCTTCGTCGCGACGCGGCTATAGCGGCAGCGCGATCCCCGCCACCAGACGGCCGTAATCCGGCTCCTTGCGATGCGTCGTGCGTCGGTAGGAGAAGAAGCGCGCCTCGTCGGCATAGGTGTCGAGCGCCAGATCCTCGAACGCGCCGATCTGCGTTTCCGCGATGCGCTGGGCGATGAAGCCGGGCAGGTTGAAGAAGGCGTGGCCGCCGCGCGGCGAGGGCGCGAAAAAGCGGCGGTTGGCCTCATCCGCCGTGACGAACAGGGCGAGGAATTCCGGCCCGACTTCATAGGATTTCTGCGCGATGGTCGGCCCGAGCGCGGCGCGGATGTTCTGCCGGCTCGCGCCCAGCTCCGTCATGGCGGCGACGGTCGCCTCGATAATGCCGGTGAGCGCGCCCTTCCAGCCGGAATGACAGGCGCCGATGACGCCGGCCTTGCTGTCGGCAAACAGCAGGACGCCGCAATCGGCGCCGGTGACGCCAAGGCCGACGCCCGGCGTGGCGGTGACGAGGCCGTCGCAGCGCGGCCGCGCGTCGGCGGCCCATGGCGCGCTGACGGCGATGGCTTCGGCCGAATGGATCTGGAACGGCACGAGGAAATGCGTCGGCGCGACGCCGAGCGCCTCCGCCATGCGGCGGCGGTTTTCGGCGACGGCATGCGGATCGTCGTGGGAGCCGACGCCGCCGTTGAGCGAGGCGTAGACGCCGGTCGAGACGCCGCCTTGCCGGGTGAAGAAGGCATGGGCGACCCCGTCGAGCGCGGGGGCCTTGAGACCGAGATCGCTCATGCGAGGGGCTCCGTCTGGAAACCGGGCAGGGGGCCGAGGTCGGGCCGCGTCACCGCCATGGCCTTGAACAAGTCGCCCATCGTGGCGTTGGGGCCGTCAGCGGGGCCGTGGCCGGCAAGGCGGTAGACGGCCGCCTCGATGGCGTCGAACTGGTCGGGCGCGGCGCGCTTGGCGAGCGCCATCGCCCGCTGCGCCAGTCCGAGCTGGTTGAGGAACGCGCCCTGCGTCACCGGCCCGTGCACGCGGCAGCCGGCGGCTTTGGCGGCGCGGCCGAGCGCGGCGAAATCGACATGCGCCGTCAGGTCGGCCTCGCCGGGGTTTTCGAGCGGGTCGGCGAAGCGATGGGCGCGCACGGCCTGCAGCGATTCGCCGAGATCGGTGCGGGTGTGGCCATAGTCGATGGCGAGCAGCGCGCCGCCCTGCGTCTGGATGCGGGCGGCGAGCGCCGTCATCGCGCGCTGGCCCTCGGCGCTGATTTCGAGGATCGCGCCGGGCGGGGCCTCGGCGGCGATATAGGGTTCGGGATCGCTCGACAGGCCGAAGATGAAGCGCCCCGCCTCGTCGAGGCCGACCATGCGTTCGCACCAGCCGGCCGGCGTGCGCATATATTGACGGATCGGCAGGGCGTCGAAGAATTCATTGGCGAGGAAGATCGCCGGACCCTGCGGCACGTCGGCGATGCTCGAATGCCACGACGTCGGCAGGCCGCAATCGGCCAGCGTCTGGCGCTGGCGCTCGCTCAGCACCGGGCTCGTCTCGACCAGATGCACCTGCAGCGCGGCGCGGAAGGCCGGGGCGACGCGGGCGGCGCGCAGGGCGTCCGACATCAGCGTGCCGCGCCCCGGCCCGAGTTCGACAAGGCGGATATGGGCCGGCGAGCCCATCAGCGACCAGACCTCGGCCGCCCAAAGGCCGATCAGCTCGCCGAACATCTGGCTGATTTCCGGCGCGGTGGTGAAGTCGCCCGCCGCGCCGAACGGCTCGCGGCTGATGTAATAGCCGTGCTGCGGGTGGCCGAGCGCCAGCGCCATATAGCGCTCGACGCTGATCGGGCCTTCCTGGGCGATCATTTCGCGCAGGATCTGCGAGAGCTTGCTCACGCCGCACTCTCCTTTCGGCGCAGTGACATGAATATGAGGGCGATGCCGACCAGAACCATCGGCAGCGACAGCACCATGCCCATGGTCAGGCCGTTGGCCAGCTTTTCGAGATCGGGGTCGGGCTCGCGGAAGAATTCGCAGAAGATGCGGGCGAGGCCGTAGCCGAGCGCGAACAGGCCGGACACGAGCCCTGGCCGCTTCAGCGCGTCGAAGCGAACGGCGATGGCGAGCAGGACGAACAGCGCCAGCCCTTCGAGGCCGGCTTCATAGAGCTGGCTTGGATGGCGCGGCTCGGGCCCGGCGCCGGGAAACACCATCGCCCACGCGACGTCGCTCGGCCGGCCCCAGAGTTCCGGCTTGATGAAATTGGCCAGACGGCCGAACAGCAGGCCGAGCGGCGCGCCGGCGGCCATGATGTCGAAGACGGTCAGCAACGGCGCCTTGTAGCGGCGGGCGAACAGCGCCATGCCGACCATCGCGCCGATCAGGCCGCCATGGAAGGCCATTCCGCCCTGCCAGAGCGCGAAAATCTCCAGCGGATGGCGCAGGTAATGGCCGGGATCGTAGAACAGCACATGGCCGAGACGGCCGCCCAGAATGACGCCGAAGGCGCCGTAGAGCAGCAGATCGTCGAGGCTTTCGACGTTCGGCCGCGGCCGACCGTCCCACAGCGCCTCGCGCGCCACCAGCATGCGGGCATAGGCCCAGGCGAGCAGCAGCCCGGCGATATAGGCCAGCCCATACCAGCGGATCGCCACCGGGCCGATTTCGATCAGCGTCGGGTCAATGACGGGGAAGGGAATGACAAACATGATGGCGCTCAGGGGGAAAGGCGGTTCCGTAGTGCGACGGCGCGTCCTTTCCGTCAAGCGCCCCTTGCGCGGCGGGCGAAAGGGGGCCATGTGCTGCATCAAATCAGCGTGCTAGACACGCATGTCCCGCCGAAGCCGAGATTTTGAAGGAGTTCGCCATGACCCAGACCCGCGGCCGCATTTTCGACGACATGGCGCGCCTGATGACCGACGCCGCCGGCATGGCGCAGGGCGTGCGCCGCGAGGCCGAGACGGTGGTCAAGACGCAGATGGAGCGCCTGCTGGCCTCGATGGACGTGGTCCAGCGCGAGGAATTCGAGGCCGTGCGCGACATGGCCGCCGCCGCCCGCGACGAGAACGACCGCCTGCGCGCGCGCATCGAGGCGCTCGAGGCGCAGCTCGCCGCCCAGTCGAAATAAGGCGCATTTGAGCGCGCGGCGGCGTCCGCGCCCGCCGCGCGGGCGATTTCCGTTGTGGAAACACTGTCACAATGGTGGACGAATCCGCGCGAATCCATGAGCTTGGCGAAGACGAACCGCGCCGAGGGGCAAATCTCCCGTAGCGTTCGTCTTTGGCCTTTGTCGCGTATCTGGCCTTTTGTTCGAATGACGCGCCTTCGCGTCGGCGGCCGTCGCCGCTTTCATGATCGCCAGATCGAGGCTTGCTGGAATGTCCTTTTCCGAATTTGACGCCGAACGCTCCGAGCATCCGGTCGATATCGTCGAACGCGTCGCCGCGCATAATTCGTGGAGCTTCGACCGCGAGCAGCGCGACGAGATCTGCATTCTGGTCGCCGGCCAATGGAGCGAATACAACGTCGCCTTCACCTGGCTGCCGGACGTCGAGGCGCTGCATGTCTCCTCCTCGTTCGATCTCAAGGCCCGGCCGGCGCGCCGCGACGAACTGCTGCGCCTCGCCGCCCTGATCAACGGGCAATTGTGGGTCGGCCATTTCGATTTCTGGACGGAGGACGGGCTCATCCTCTTTCGCCATTCGCTGTTGCTGGCGGGCGGCCTCGAAGCCTCGACCAAACAATGCGAAAGCATGCTCGCCAATGCCGTTTCGGCGTGCGAACGCTATTATCAGGCGTTCCATTTCGTCGCCTGGGCCGGCAAGACGGCGCGCGAGGCGATGGACGCCGCGATGTTCGAAACGATCGGGAGCGCCTGATGCTGCCACATTCCCTCGTGCTCGTCGGCGCCGGCAAGATGGGCGGCGCCATGCTGATGGGCTGGCTGTCGGAAGGCCTGTCGCCGCGCGCCGTGACCGTGCTCGACCCGCATCCGTCCGACGACCTGACGCATTTGTGCAAGGGCGAGGGCATCGCGCTCAATCCGCCGCGCGAGACGATCCGCGAACCGGAGGTCGTCGTCCTGGCGGTCAAGCCGCAGATGCTTGACGAGGTCGCGCCGCAGCTCGAAGCGGTCGCGGGGCCGTCGACGCTGGTTCTGTCCGTTCTCGCCGGCAAGACCATCGCCAATCTTGCGGCGCGGCTGCCGCGCGCCTCGGCCATCGTGCGCTCCATGCCCAATACGCCGGCGGCGGTCGGGCGCGGCATCACCGCCGCCATTCCGAATCCGGCCGTCAGCCCCGAGCAGCGCACGCTGGCCGATACGTTGCTGCAGGCCATCGGCGAGGTCGTCTGGCTCGATGACGAGGCCCATATCGATGCGGTCACGGCGGTGTCCGGCTCCGGTCCGGCCTATGTCTTCCATCTCGTCGAATGCATGGCTGCTGCGGGCGTGACGGCCGGCCTGCCGGCCGATGTCGCCGCCCGGCTGGCGCGCGCCACGGTCGAGGGCTCGGGCGAACTGATGTTCCAGACGCAGGAGGTCGACCCGGCGCAATTGCGGCGCAATGTCACCTCGCCGGGCGGGACGACGGCGGCGGCGCTGGAGGTGCTGATGGCCGGCGACGGGCTCGAGGCCCTGATGACCCGCGCCATCGAGGCGGCGCGGCGGCGCGCGGCGGAATTGTCGGGCTAAAGCAAAAGGCCGGTTTCAAGCCCGGCCTTTTTCGATGCGATCGCGCGCCGGCGTTCAGGCGGCGGCGAGCATCCGGTTCACTTCGCTGACCAGATCCTTCAGGTGGAACGGCTTCGACAGCACCTTGGCCTGACGCGGGGCGTTGTTGTCGGGATTGAGCGCGACGGCGGCGAAGCCGGTGATGAACATGACCTTGATGTCGGGGTCGAGCTCGGTGGCGCGGCGGGCGAGTTCGATGCCGTCCATTTCCGGCATGACGATATCCGTCAGCAGCAGTTCGAAGGGCTCTTCGCGCAGGCGGTTATAGGCCGACAGGCCATTGTCGAAGGAAGCGACGTCATAGCCGGCGTTCTGCAGCGCCTTGACCAGAAAACGACGCATGTCGTTGTCGTCTTCGGCCAACAGGATTTTCGTCGCGGAATCAGCGTTCGTGTTCATGGCGTCCTCGGCAGGCTCTGCGCCCCATAAAGACCGTCCTTGGTAAACAAGGCGTAAAACCATGGCCTTGGAATGGCAAGAAAACAGCCCCCCCAAGGCGTCCGCGCCGACGTCGCCGCAAGGCGCGTGGACAGGCCGCGTCCGGCTTGGCACATTCTGCGGCGAGACGAAGCGCAAGAGCGGTTGGACATGAAGGCGGACTGGCGACGGGACTGGGGAGACGCGGGGGCGCTGGCGGCGCTCGCGCCGGAGCTCGACCCGCCGTTCGAGATCGTCGCGCCGCGCGGCATCGCCATGCCTTTGCTGTTCAACGCGCCGCATTCCGGCCGGGTCTACCCGGCGCATTTCGTCGCGGCGGCGCAGCTCGACGCCGTGACCCTGCGGCGCTCCGAGGACGCTTTCGTCGACGAATTGTTCCTGAGCGCGCCGCTGCTCGGCGCGCCGCTGCTGCGGGCGCATTTCCCGCGCGCCTATCTCGACGTCAACCGCGAGCCTTACGAACTCGATCCGCGCATGTTCGACGAGCGGCTGCCCGGCTTCGCCAACACGCGGTCGACGCGGGTGTCGAGCGGGCTTGGCACGATCCCGCGCCTCGTCGGCGACGGCCTCGTCATCTACGATCGGCCCTTGCCGCTGGAGGAGGCGGCGGCGCGCATCGCGGCGCTGTATATTCCCTATCACGCGGCGCTGAAGCGGCTGATCGACGCCATGCTGCGCCGCTGGGGGCAGGCGCTGATCATCGATTGCCATTCCATGCCCTCGCAGCTGATCGGCCCGCGGGCGGAGAAGATCGAGGCGGACATCGTGCTCGGCGACCGGTTCGGCGCCAGCGCCGAGGCCGGCGTCATCGAGCTGATGGCGAAGGACCTGAGCGCGCGCGGCTATCGCGTCGAGCGCAACAAGCCCTATGCCGGCGGCTTCATCACCGAGCATTACGGCCGTCCGCACAATGGCGTGCATGTCGTGCAGATCGAGATCAACCGCGCGCTCTACATGGACGAGCACAGAATCGAGAAGACGGGGGGCTTCGAGCCGCTGGCCGGCGATCTCGGCGGCCTGTGCGAGACGCTGGCGGCGGCGGTCGCGGCGCGTTTCAGCCGCGATCTGGCAGCGGAATAACACGGCTCAAAAAGAAAGAGGCCGCCTGTGTTGCCACAAGCGGCCCAAGTCTAGGGAGGAAACGCCCAAGGAGGGCATCGGCGGCAACAACGTTGCCGCACCGCAATAATATGCATGTGCACTGCACAAAAAGCAAGTGCGAATTGCGAAAAAATCGTTCATGTAAAAACTATTGATTTTGTTTGGATTTCAGTTTTCCGCCCGCGCCGGGTGCGGGTCGCGGGCGCGCAAATAGAGAATCAGCGCCAAGCCAAGCTCGAGCGCGATGACCGCGAAAACAGCGCGATAGGCGGCGGGCGGATAGGTCTTCACGCCGTCGACCATCGTCGCGCCGAAGGCTTCGACCAGCCAGGCCGTGAGTGTCTGCTGGACGAAAACGCCGCCGATCGTGCCGGCGTTGAGCAGCGTCAGGCCGCGCCCCATCAGTTCCGGCGGGAAGATCGATTTGCCGTGCGCGGTGAGCAGCGGCGAATAGGCCAGCGACAGGCCGTAAGCGGCGAAGAAGAAGGGCAGGGCGCCGACCGGCAGCGGCACGAGCGCCGCGAGGCCGGCCAGCGCCGTAGCGCAGACGGCGACGATGGTCGAGGGCGTCTTGTAGCTGCCGAAGAAGCGGTCGATGGAGCCGATGGCGAACAGGCCGCCGATCTGGAACACGGCGAAGATCAGCAGGTAGAAGCCGCGCTCCTCCAGCGACATGCCGTAGGTCTGGGCCAGCCACGGGCCGCCCCACAGGCCGAGAATCGCGGCGAAGGCCGAATAGGTCGCCGCCTGCATGAAGAACAGCCGCCAGAACGATTCGACCCGCGTCGCGCGCACCACGCCCTGAAAGGCCTGGGCGATCGTCTCGTGGCGCGATTTGCGCAGGGCGCGGCCCCTGGCGCTTTCATGCACCAGCAGGAAGACGAGCAGCGTCATGACGGCGGAAAAGGCCGCAACCGCGAGGAAACTGGCGCGCCAGCCGAATTGCGCGGTGGCGGTGGCCAGCGGCTTGGTGGCGATGAGCATGCCGAGCGAGCCGCCGCCGAGCTGCACGCCGACCATGGCGGCGAAGCGATGCGGCGAGAATCGGTCGGCGTAGATCGCCAGCGGCGCCATGAGGAAGGCGCAGCAGCCGATGCCGAGCATGAAGCGGGCGAAGGCGAGCGTGAAGAAATTCTCGGCGGTGGCGAAGACCAGCGTGGCGGCGATCATGATGGCCGAGGTCGTCAGCATCGCCGCCTTGGGGCCGAAACGGTCGATGGCGACGCCGAGCGGGATCTGCGCCGCGGCGAAGGACAAAAAGAACAGCGACGACAAAAGGCTGAGCTTGGCCGCGTCGAGCCCGAACTCGCGCGCCAGATCCGGGCCGATGACGCCGGTGGAGGAGCGGAAGAACTGGCTGATGATGTAGATGCCGACGAGCGTGACGACGAGCAGGAAGGCGGCGCCGGCGCTGTCGCTGGCGTTATGGGATTGATCGCTGTCAGCTGTCCGTGTCATGTGCTTTCCGGGGTCTGCGATATGCGCCCCGTCTAACATGTCACACTTGCCGCGCAAATACGCGAAAGGCCGCCGCCGCATGACCGCCGTCGACATCACCCAATTCGTCGAGGATCTGGCGCAGAAATCGGGCGAGGCGATCCTGCCCTTCTTCCGCACGGCCATTGGCGCCGAGGACAAGTCGAAGGGCGGCGTCTTCGATCCGGTGACGGAGGCCGACCGCGCGGCGGAAGCGACAATGCGCCGCATGATCCGCGACACCTTTCCCCATCACGGCATTGTCGGCGAGGAATTCGGCGCGCAGGACGCCGACGCCGAATATTGCTGGGTGCTCGACCCGATCGACGGCACCAAGAGCTTCGTCTCAGGCATGCCGACCTGGGGCACGCTGATCGGCCTGTCGCGCAATGGCCGGCCCTGCTACGGCATGATGCATCAGCCCTTCACGCGCGAATTCTTTTTCGGCGACGGCGAAACCGCCTCCTGGCGCGGGCCGAACGCCCAGCATGAGGCGACGGTGCGCAAGCTGCGGGTGCGCGCCTGCGACGATCTTGCGCAGGCGACGCTGATGACGACTTCGCCGCTGCTCATCCCCGAACCGCTGCGCCCGCGTTTCGCCGCGGTCGAGAGCCGCGTGCGGCTGTCGCGCTATGGCGGCGATTGCTACGCCTATTGCATGCTGGCGGCCGGCCATGTCGACCTTGTCGTCGAGGCGGCGCTGCAGCCCTACGACATCGTGGCGTTGATCCCGATCGTCGAGGGCGCCGGCGGCGTCGTCACCACCTGGGACGGCGACGACCCGGCGAAGGGCGGGGCGATCGTGGCGGCCGGCGACAAGCGCGTTCATGCGGCCGCGCTTGAGCTGTTGGCGCAAGCCGGCGCCTGAGCGGATCGGCGTTGCGGCCGCAGCCTTGCTATTGACGCAAGGGTGCCCGGCATGTTCCCTCGCACCATGGCGAACCCGACGATTCAAACGCGCCCGAGCCGGCGCTGGAGCCTGCCGAACATCCTGACCTATGGCCGGGTGGCGGCGGTGCCCGTCGTGGTGGCGCTGATGTACTGGCCAAACGAACATAATCTGCGCTGGGCGGCGTGGACGGTGTTCGCGCTGGCCGGCATCACCGATTTCTTCGACGGCTATCTGGCGCGCATCTGGTCGCAGCAAAGCTCGCTCGGGCGGATGCTCGACCCGATCGCCGACAAGCTGCTGGTTTCGGCTGCGCTGATGATGCTCGTCGCCAACCAGACGATCCAGAGCTGGTCGATCTGGGCCGCCATCGTCATCCTCTGCCGCGAGATCCTTGTCTCGGGCCTGCGCGAATTCCTGGCCGAGCTGCAGGTTTCGGTGCCGGTCAGCCGCATCGCCAAGTGGAAGACCACGGCGCAGATCTTCGCCCTCGGCTTCCTCATCGTCGGGCCGGCGGGCAAGCCGATCCTGACCTATACGGTCGAAATCGGCCTGGCGCTCTTGTGGATCTCGGCGGCGCTCACACTTTACACGGGGTGGGACTATTTCCGCGCCGGGTTGCGCCACGTGATCGATGAGTGAGCCGATGAAAGCCGTTTATTTCGCCTGGGTGCGCGAGCGCGTCGGCCTCGCCGAGGAAGCGATCGCGCCGCCGGATTCGGTCGTCACCGTATCCGACCTGATGGATTGGCTGGCGGGGCGTGGCGAAAATTACGCCTATGCCTTCGAGAACGCCCGCTCCATCCGCGCCGCGCTCGACCGTCGCCACGTCAAGCATGACGCGGCCATCGCCGGGGCGGGCGAGATCGCTTTCTTCCCGCCGATGACGGGCGGCTGAGATGGTTGCCGCGACGATCCGCATCCAGACGGAGGATTTCGACGCCGCGGCCGAGCAGCGGGCGCTGACGCACGGGCGGCGCGATATCGGCGCCGTGGTCAGCTTCACCGGCCTGTGCCGCGACGAGGGCGGGCGGCTGAGCGCGCTCGAACTCGAACATTATCCCGGCATGGCCGAGGAAGAGGTCGGCCGCGTCGCGCGCGAGGCGCTGGCGCGCTGGCCGCTGACCGGACTGACGATCATCCATCGCTTCGGCAAGATCGCGCCGGGCGGCAATATCGTCCTCGTCGTCGCCGCCTCCAGCCATCGCCGCGCCGCCTTCGAGGCCGCCGATTTCCTGATGGATTATCTCAAGACCCGCGCTCCCTTCTGGAAGAAGGAGCATCTTGTGACCGGCGACGCCGCCGGCTGGGTCGAGGCCAAGGCCGAAGACGATGCCGCGCTGGAGCGGTGGGAGAAGGACTGAGGCATTTGCGCTCTGTGCCGGTCGATGGCCGGATCAAGTCCGGCCATGACGCTGGATAGAGAGCGCCGCCCTATCCGAATGCGCGCAGAATTCCCTCTCGCGTCTTGCCGGGGCTTGTCCCGGGTACCCACGCCGCGCCGCTGCGCCAAACCCTAAAAAAATGGCCGGGAACATGCCCGGCCATTCGCATTGCGAGGAAGGCGTGCGCCTTACTTCGGCGTGACTTCCGCCGTGTAGTCTTCCACCAGCGCGCGCGAAATCGCGCCGGGGTGGAAATTGTAGGGGCCGATCTCGGAGACGGGGGTCACTTCCGCGCCGGTGCCGGTGAGGAAGCACTCCTGCATGCCGGCGAGCTCTTCCGGCATGATGCGGCGTTCGATGACTTCAAGGCCGCGGCGCTTGGCCAGGCCGATGACCGTGCGGCGGGTGATGCCGTCGAGGAAGCAATCGGCGATCGGCGTGTGGATGACGCCGTCCTTGACGAAGAAGATGTTGGCGCCGGTGCATTCGGCGACGCGGCCCTGCCAATCGAGCATCATGGCGTCGGCATAGCCCTTGCGCTCGGCGCGGTGCTTGGAAATCGTGCAGATCATGTACAGGCCGGCGGCCTTGGAATCGCACGGCGCGCATTGCGGGTCGGGGCGGCGGTAGTCGGCGATGTCGAGGCGGATGCCCTTCATCTTCTGCTCGACGTCGAACATCGACGGCCAATCCCAGGTGGCGATGGCGACGTTGATGGTCGCGTGCTGGGCGGCGACCGCCATCATCTCCGAACCGCGCCAGGCGACAGGGCGGACGTAGCAGGACTGGAAGCCGTTCTTCTCGACGCACAGCGCCTTGGCGGCATCGAGTTCGGCGACCGTGTAGGGGATTTCGAAGTCGAGCACCTGCGCCGATTTCAGGAAGCGCTCGGAATGCTCGGTCGACTTGAAGATCTTGCCGCCATAGGCGCGCTCGCCCTCGAAGACGCAGGAGGCGTAATGCAGGCCATGGCTGAGAACGTGGAGCTTGGTGTCTTTCCACGGCAGCAACTTGCCGTTCATCCAGATGAAACCGTCACGCTGGTCGAAGGACAAGCCGGACATGGAGAACTCCTTGGCGCGCCGCTTGGAGAAACTGGACAAACGCGGGGCAGCGGCACGGCTCTCGCGCGGGTCGATTGGCGACACAACCGGAAAGCCAAGGCGGCTCGCCTTTGCCGATTGTGTCGCGGGCAGGCCTTGACGAGTAACAATCGACCTGAAATATGTCAATATGGCTGACTTAAAACGCCGTCGTTTTCTTGGCCGTCTTTTGCGGCCTGAACAGGAGGCGACCGCGACCGGCGCCCGGACTGGCCGGGCCGAGCATGGAGAGCGCCCGTCGATGGATCCCGCGCTGCAGAGACGCAACGCCCCGCGCAACGCCGCCCGCCCGCGCGGGCCGGAGCGCGACGAATGCGCCGAACGGCTGGTCGAGGCGACGGAGGGCGACCCGAAATACGACCTGATCGAATTGTTCTTCTTCGCCTACCGCGATTTCGTCGGCGACGCCGACCGTTTGCTGGAGGGCTACAAATTCGGCCGGGCGCACCATCGCGTGCTGCATTTCGTCAACCGTCATCCGGGCCTGACCATCGCCGAGCTGCTCGACATTCTGCGCATCACCAAGCAGAGCCTCAACCGCGTTTTGAAGGAGCTGCTCGACCAGTCTTACGTCGAGGCGCGCCCCGGCGTGTCCGACCGCCGCCAGCGCCTGCTGTTTCCGACGCCGGAGGGCCGGCGGCTGGCGCTCGACGTCGCCCGGCTGCAGTCCGAACGTTTCGGCCGCGTGCTGGCGCATCTGGGCGAGGGGGCGCGGGCCGAGGCCGTCGCCTTCCTGCTGGAGACGATCGATCCGGGCGAGCGCGAGAAAGTCGCGCGCCTCGTCTGGCCTGAGGGGAGGACGCCATGAACGCGCGGCCGATCGCGGAACCGGCGGACGACGCCGCCCACCTGCTCGTCGTCGACGACGACAAGCGCATTCGCGCCCTGTTGTCGCGCTATCTGGCCGAGCAGGGCTATCGCGTCACGACGGCGGCGAACGCCGCCGAGGCGACGCAACAGCTCAAGAATCTCGCCTTCGACCTGATCGTTCTCGACGTGATGATGCCGGGCGAGAACGGCGTCGATTTCGCCCGCCGCATTCGCCGCGACGAGACCGAGCTTGCCGAGGTGCCGATTCTGATGCTGACGGCGCGGGCCGATTTCAACGACCGCGTGCGCGGGCTCGAGGCCGGCGTCGACGATTACCTCGGCAAGCCGTTCGAGCCGCGCGAGCTGGCCCTGCGCATCGCCTCGATCCTGCGCCGCGCCCAGCCCAAGCCGGTCGAGGAGCCGTCGGCGCGCGTCGTGCGTTTCGGCGATTTCACCTTCCACATCGAGCGCGGCGAATTGCGGCAGGGCGACGAGCCGGTGCGGCTGACCGAGCGCGAGCGCGAAATGTTGACGCTGCTCGCCGAAAACCCCGGCGAGCCGGTGTCGCGCGAGGCGCTGGCGGGCGCGGGGCCGGCCGGCAACGAACGCACGATCGACGTGCAGGTCAACCGCCTGCGCCGCAAGATCGAGGCCGATCCCGCCAATCCGGTCTATCTGCACACGGCGCGCGGCGCGGGCTACCGCCTCATCGTGGACCGCTGAGCCATGCGGCGCGCGCAGGGCCCGACGTTGCGCTTTCCCGCCTATTTCGCGCGGCCGCGCGAGGCGTGGCGGGCGTTCGCGCGGCGTCTCGCCAATTACATGCCCAAGGGCCTTTACGCCCGCGCGATGCTCATCGTCATCGTGCCGTTGGTCATCCTGCAATCCTTCGTCGCCTATTTCTTCATGGAGCGGCACTGGCAGCTCGTGACGTTCCGCCTGTCGGCGGCGGTGGTGCAGGACATCGGCGCGCTGATCGACCTGCATCGCGCGATCAGGCAAGACAAGGGCGACGAGACGCTGGAGCGCGTCGCCCAGGAGCGGATGAAGCTCGACGTGCAATTCCTGCCGCCGGGGCAATTGCCGCCGGCGCTGCCCAAGCCCTTCTTCTCCATCGTCGATCAGGCGCTTTCGGCGGAACTGAGCCGGCAGATCGGCCGGCCCTTCTGGCTCGACACGGTGGGCAAGTCGAGCCTTGTCGAGATCCGCGTGCAGCTCGACGATTCCATCCTGCGCGTCGTGGCGCATCGCAACGCCGCCTATGCCTCGAACGCGCATATCTTCCTGATCTGGATGGTCGGCACGTCGCTGGTTCTGCTCGGCGTCGCGGTCGCCTTCATGCGCAACCAGATCCGGCCGATCCTGGCGCTGGCCGGCGCGGCGGAGGATTTCGGCAAAGGCCGCGATCTCGACTACAGCCCGCGCGGGGCGCGCGAGGTGCGGCAGGCGGGCTACGCCTTCATCGAGATGAAGCGGCGCATCGAGCGCGCCATCGAGCAGCGCACGGCGATGCTCAACGGCGTCAGCCACGACCTGCGCACGGTTCTGACGCGTTTCCGCCTGTCGCTGGCGTTGATGGAGGAAAGCGAGGAGACGGAGGCGCTGCAGCGCGACGTCGAGGAAATGCAGCGCATGCTCGAAGCCTATCTCGCCTTCGCGCGCGGCGACGCCGGCGAGACCGCCGCGCCGACCGACATTTACGGCCTGCTGGAAGAACTGAAATTCGACGCGGAACGTCACGGCGAGCAGGCCGAGATTTCCTTCTCTGGCGATCCGATCGTCACGCTGCGCGCCGACGCCTTCAAGCGCTGCCTTGGCAATCTTGTCGGCAACGCCGCGCGCCACGCCAACCGCATCGTCGTGCAGGGCCTGCGCGATCCGCGCTTCCTGACCATTCACGTCGACGACGACGGGCCGGGCATTCCGCTCGACGAGCGCGAGGAGGTGTTCAAGCCGTTCTACCGGCTCGACGAGGCGCGCAACCAGGACGAGGGCGGCACGGGCCTCGGCCTCGCCATCGCCCGCGACATCGCCCGCTCGCATGGCGGCGACGTCGCCCTGTCGGATTCGCCGCTCGGCGGCCTGCGCGCCAGCGTGCGCATTCCGGTCTGATCCCTCAGACGCCGATCGGCTCGTCGCGGTCGTCGCGGACGCGGCGACGGGGCGGCGGGCGGCGCTGCGTCAGCAGGGCGACGAACAGATTGTGCAGCGGCCGCGCCAGCTCCTGCACCCGCTCGGCGCGCTTGACCCAGTCGCCGCCGCGCGCCAGCTCGCGGTCGAGCTTGGCCATGGTGCGCGACATGTCGGGATCGTCGTCACGGAACCAGACGTCGAGCACGCGCAGCCAGGCCAGCACCAGTCCTTGCGTCTTGAGCGCGCCGACGGGGCCTTCCGTGTCGAGATGCGCGGCCTCCAGCATGAAGCGCATGGAATTGACCGCCATCTGGTTCAGCGCCAAAGCGCCGGCGGCGTCGTTGCGCGCCCAGCGGGCGACGCTTTCGAGAGCGCTCTTGTAAGGGGCCATGGCGTCGAGACGGCGCATCAGCACGTCGAAAAGCCGGTCCTTGGCCGGCTCGCCGGCGAGATCGTCGCTCGAGCCTTCGAGCACGATGTGGTCGATGCGTCGCGAGAAACCGGTGAGAACGGCGCCCTTCGAGGGGAAGAAATCGCGGAATTCGGCAAGCGTCACGCCGGCGCGGTGGCAGACGTCGCTGATGGAAATTTCTTCCCACAGCCGCTCGCCGGCAAGCGCCATCAGCGCGTCGACGATGCGGGCGCGGGGATCGGGTTTGTCTTCTGTCTTGGCGGCGCGGGCCATCGGGCCTCTCCATGGCGAACGAGCGAGACCCTGAATGTAGGGGCTCGCCCGCGCCTGTCCAATGCTCTCGCCGCGTTTCAGGCCTTCAGGAAAAGCTCCAGCTCGTCCTTGGGCATGCGGAAGGCGTTGGCCTCGCCGGGGAAGGCGCGGTCGTGCACCTCGCGCACATAGGCGCTGGCCGCCGCGAACATCGCCTGTCCGACTTCGGCGTAGCGCTTGTTGTGCTTGAAATTGTGCTCGGTGTAGCCGAGCACGTCGGGCCAGACGAGAACCTGGCCGTCGGTGGTCCTGCCGCCGCCGATGCCGATGGTCGGGGCCTTGATCGCCTTGGTGATGGCGGCGCTGAGCTCTTCCGGGATGACTTCGAGCACGAGCATGGACTGGCCGGCCTCGTCCATCAGTTTCGCCTCGGCGACGATCTTGCGGGCGTCCTCGGCCGTCTTGCCCTTGAGACGCTTCAATTCGTGGTTCTGCGGTTCGAGGCCGAGATGGCAGCAGACCGCAATGCCCTGCGCGACGATGGCCTTGAGGATGTTGGGCAGCGCCCCTTCGAATTTCACCATGTCGGCGCCGGCCTCGACCAGCTTGCGGGCGCTGGCGACGGCCATGTCCTCGTTTTCATAGGTCGCCCAGGGCAGGTCGCCGATAAGGAACGTCTCGGGCGCGCCGCGGCGCACGGCGCGGACGTGGTGGCAGATGTCGTCGAGCTTGACGTCACGCTCCGAGGCGTAGCCGAGCATGTTGGTGCCGACGCTGTCGCCGATCAGGATGATGTCGACGCCGGCGGCGGCCTGCGCCCGCGCGCTCGGGGCGTCATAGGCCGTCAGCATGGCGATGGGCTTACCCTCGCGCTTCATCTGGAAGAAACGGTCTGCCTTGCTCATGTGTCGTTCCGCCTGAATTGCATTTGTCGTTTCTTGGGGCGCGCGCGCGCCCGAACCGGTGCGAGACTGGCATAGCCGGGCTGGCGTGTCATGTGGGCGCTTGGATGGGAGCGGCCAGGGGAGCGAAAAGGCCGGAGCCGTGAAATTCGGGTCAGGCCCGCTTCAGGCGCTCGCGCATATAGGCGCGCAAAACGGCGTTGATGCGCTTTTGATAACCCGGCCCATCTTCCTTGAAGAAGTCGAGAACGTCGTTGTCGAGCCGGATCGAGATGGCCTGTTTCGCCGTTGGAGCGACAATCTCCGCCTGCGACCAGTCGATGGCCTCCGCGCCCGCCCAATCGGGATCGGTCGCAAGCGCTGCGCCGATATCCGCGTCGGACATCCGGTCGACGCGCGCCCAGTCAGTCTTGCCCTTCTTGCGCTTCTCGGGAGAAACGCGAACGATAGTGCTCTCGCTCATTCTTTCTCGCCGCCCTCGCCGAAATGATTCGCACGACGCCTTCTCGGCGGGTGAAAATCACAGCGATCACGCGGCCCTCCGTTTCGCCAAGCGCAATCCAGCGCATTTCCTCGCCACGCGGCGAAGGGGCTTCGAGAATTGGCCCCTCAAATATGCCGATGGCGTCCTCGAAGTCGATCCGATGCTTTTGGATGTTGGCCGCGCATTTGGCGACGTCCCACTCAAAATCCATGCCCATGCATTTCCCGTTCGAACATTTCGCGACCGACCGGAACTGGAACTGAGCATAAAATCGCGATCGCGAACTGGGAACAAAAAACGCGCTGAGATCGTATTTGCAAACGTATATACAAATAATATAATGTCAAGGCATGCTGTGGATAGCGGTCACAACAGGCTTCGGATGAATTGCCACGAGGCCCGCCAGCGCGCAGCAAGAACGACGAGCCTCGGAGCGACATGAAATTTCCGCCGTCCTTTCTCGATGACATCAGGGCGCGGCTTCCGGTTTCGGAAGTCGTGGGCGCGCGCGTCAAATTGAAGCGGCAGGGGCGCGAATGGCGCGGGCTGTCGCCGTTCCAGTCGGAAAAGACGCCGTCCTTCTATGTCAACGACCAGAAGGGCTTCTACCACGACTTCTCCTCGGGCAAGCATGGCGACGCCTTCTCGTTTCTGATGGAAACGGAAGGGCTTAGCTTTCCCGAGGCGGTCGAGCGACTGGCCGCTCTCGCCGGCCTGCCGATGCCGGTGCAGAGCGAGGAAAGCTTCGAGCACGAGAAGAAGCGCGCCTCGCTCGGCGAAGTCCTGGAGCTGGCCGCCGCCTGGTTCGAGGCGCAATTGCAGGAGCGCGCCGGGGCGCGCGCCCGCGGCTATCTGGCTGATCGCGGCCTGACGCCGGCGATCCAGAAGGATTTCCGCATCGGCTATGCGCCGGGCGAGAAATACGCCCTGCGCGATCATCTCGCCGGCAAGGGCGCGAGCGTCGAGACGATGGTCGAGGCCGGGCTGCTGATCCACGGCGAGGACATCGCCGTGCCGTACGATCGTTTTCGCGACCGGGTGATGTTTCCGATCTGCGACCGGTCGGGCCGCGTCATCGCCTTCGGCGGACGGGCGATGGACAAGAACGCCCAGGCGAAATACCTGAATTCGCCGGAAACGACGCTGTTTCACAAGGGTTCGTGCCTTTACAACCACCATCGCGCCCGCAAGGCGGCGCATGACGCCGGCACGGTCATCGCCGTCGAGGGCTATGTCGACGTCATTTCGATGAGCGTCGCGGGCTTTCCGCAGACGGTCGCGCCGCTCGGCACCGCGCTGACGCCCGACCAATGCGAATTGCTGTGGAAGATGAGCGAGGAGCCGATCCTCTGCTTCGACGGCGACAAGGCCGGGCGCAAGGCGGCCTATCGGGCGCTCGATACGGCGCTGCCGCTGATCCAGCCGGGCAAGACCTTGCGTTTCGCGCTTCTGCCTGAGGGGCAGGACCCTGACGATCTCGCCCGCTCGGGCGGCGGGCCGGCCATCGCCGCGGTGCTGGCGGCGGCCAAGCCTTTCGTCGACCTGCTGTGGACGCGCGAGACCGAGGACGCGCCGATCGACACGCCGGAGCGCCGCGCGGCGCTGGAGCGGCGGATTTTCGGGCTGATCAAGGACATTTCCGACGAAGGTCTGAGGCGGCATTATTCCGACGCCTTCCGCGAGCGTTTCCAGTCGCTGTTCGGCCGGCAGCAGCCGGCGGGGCGCGGCGGATGGCAGGGGCAATCGCGCGGCGGCGCGCCGCGGGGACGCGGCGGCGGGCGGTTCGGCGGCGCGGAGTCGCAGTCGATGTCGACGCCGGTGACGCCGTCGGCGAGCCTGCTGCGCTCGTCGCTGTTTGCCGGGCCGAGTGCGATCGCGCCGCGCGAAGCGTTGATTTTGTTACTTCTTCTCAATCATCCCGGACTTGTCGGGCTGCATGCCGAGGAATTGTCCGGGCTTGATTTCGCCTCCGCCGACGCCCGCGCGCTGCTCAATCGCCTGTTGATCGTCGCCGCCGAACCGTTGAGCGTGGAGGCCCTGGCCGAGGCGGTGGACCGCGCGGGGCTCGACGACATCCGCCGCCGGCTGACGGCGATGGACGCAATTTCGGCGCTCTGGGTCATGCGCCCCGAGGCGGCGCAGTCCGACGCCGACGAAGTTTTGCGCCAGGCCTTGGCCTTGCATCGCAAGGCAAGGGCGTTACATAAAGAATTGCAACTAGCGGAAACTGCGCTGGGCCAGGACGCCAGCGAAATCAATCTTGCCCGGTTGCGCGACATACGCGAGCAGCTCACCGGTCTGGCGGGGGCCGAGGCTGCGGTGGAAGGGTACGGCGCCCTTTCAGGCCGGGATAACCGGTCGCTCTAGGTTTTAATTTGGATGACGCTGCGGCGACGCGGCGGAGAAATGTCGGCTCATTAAGGTTAACGGCGATTTAAGCATCGCTGTTCCAGTGTCGCCGAATGCGAATCAGGGGTGGAGCCTCTTGTGCTCCGCCCCTCGTCATTGTTGAGAGACATGCGCGCCAAACCTTGCGCGCGCAGCCGTGGAGTATGGCCATATGGCGAAAAAGGACGAGGAAAAGCCGGAAGGCGAGGGCGCAGCTGTCGAGACGGCCGACAGCCCGTTGCTCGATCTTTCCGACGCCGCCGTCAAGCGCATGATCAAGCTCGCCAAGAAGCGCGGGTTTGTCACCTATGGCGAGCTGAATTCGGTGCTGCCTTCCGAGGAGGTCAATTCCGAGCAGATCGAGGACATTCTGGCGATGCTCAACGAGATGGGCATCAACGTCATCGAGAACGAGGAAGCCGAGGACGGAGAGGCGGAGGAGAACGCCGAGGAGGACGAGGCCGAGGGCGGCGAACTCGTCGAAGTCTCGGCCCCCAAGCCGGTCGCCACCCGCACGAGCGAGCCCGCCGATCGCACCGACGATCCCGTGCGCATGTATCTGCGCGAAATGGGCTCGGTCGAATTGCTGTCGCGCGAGGGCGAAATCGCCATCGCCAAGCGCATCGAGGCCGGCCGCGAGGCGATGATCGCCGGCCTGTGCGAAAGCCCGCTGACCTTCCAGGCCATCATCATCTGGCGCGACGAACTCAACGACGGCAAGGTTCTGCTGCGCGACATCATCGACCTCGAGGCGACCTATGCCGGCCCGGATGGCCGCAACACGCCCAAGATCGACATGACGGCGCCCGGCGCGCAGGAGGCTCTGGCCGCCCGTCAGGCGGCGCAGGCGCCGACCGCGCCGCGCAATCCGCCCGCCGGCCTTGACGGCGAAGGCGAGCAGATCCCCGAGGACGCCTTCGAGGAAGAGGACGACATGGAGAATTCCGTGTCGCTCTCGGCCATGGAGGCCGAACTCAAGCCGAAGGTGCTCGACACGTTCGACCGCATCGCCGACGCCTACAAGAAGCTGCGTCGGCTGCAGGACCAGAACGTCGAGAACAAGCTGAAGAACGAGGCGCTGACGCCGGCCCAGGAGCGCAAGTACAAGTCGCTCAAGAAGGAAGTGGTCGCCGACGTCAAGTCGCTGTCGCTCAACCAGAACCGCATCGACGCGCTGGTCGAGCAGCTCTACGACATCAACAAGCGCCTCATCGGCCTCGAGACGAAACTGCTGCGTCTGGCCGAAGGCTTTGGCGTCGGGCGCGAGGACTTCCTCAAGAACTACCAGAATTCGGAACTCGATCCCAAATGGGTGCTGCGGGTGTCCAAGCTCGGCACGCGCGGATGGCGGGATTTCGTCTCCTCCGAGAAGGAGCAGATCAAGGATCTGCGCGGCGACATCCATGCGCTGGCGACAGAGACGGGCCTGGAAATCCAGGAATTCCGCAAGATCGTCCACATGGTGCAGAAGGGCGAGCGCGAGGCCCGTCAGGCCAAGAAGGAAATGGTCGAGGCGAACCTGCGTCTCGT
>ERZ1645192.555-NODE-555-length-31166-cov-7.124747_pt1 | contig 31166 bp, 25 predicted proteins | sample MGYA00575354_ERZ1645192 | MGnify/ENA primary metagenome ERZ1645192 (study PRJEB40844, sample SAMN11349763) | freshwater sediment metagenome | isolation source: river sediment | host: Sediment | place: India: Faizupur Khadar , New Delhi | collected 2017-02-21 ... | reverse complement strand
ACCAAATGTCTTGACGTATCTCCTCTCGGTAAGATTTTAGATGTCTTGATTCGCGCTATTGACAATCGCCCTTTCTGCGGCGATACTGTGCGCTACTCAATGGCGGAGAGACCCGTGTTCATCCCGACCACCCGCGTAGAGGCGGCCCAAAGAGGCTGGGAACAGCTCGATATCATTATAATTACCGGCGACAGCTATATCGATTCCCCCTACAACGGCGCCGCCATCATCGGTCACTACCTTACATATAAAGGATTCCGGGTCGGCCTGATCGCCCAACCGGCGACCGACGGCCCGGCCGACATCACCCGTCTCGGAGAGCCCCTTCTTTTCTGGGGCGTCACCGCCGGGTCGGTCGATTCGATGGTCTCCAACTACACCGCCGTGAAGAAGCGGCGCACGCAGGACGACCTCACCCCCGGCGCGGTCAACGACCGCCGCCCCGACCGGGCGAGCATCGTCTACACCGGGCTCATCCGGCGCTTTTTCAAGAACACCGTCCCGGTGGTGCTCGGCGGCATCGAGGCGAGCCTCCGGCGCGTCGCCCACTACGATTACTGGTCCGATTCGATACGGCGCAGTTTACTCTTCGACGCCAAGGCCGACCTCATCGTCTACGGCATGGCCGAAAAGACGGTGGCCGAACTGGCCGCCGCTCTGCGTGACGGCGCCGACTGGCGCGCCATCCGCGGACTCTGTTACGCCGCGAACGACCCGACGCCGGAGTTCATCGACCTGCCGCCGTATGAAAAGGCGGCCGAGAACGACAAGACCTTCACCGATATGTTCCTCACCTTCTACCGCAACAACGATCCGCTGACCGCGCGCGGCATGAACCAGCGGCACGGCGACCGGTGGCTCATCCACAACCCGCCGCAGTTACCGCTCGAACCCGACGAACTCGACGCGGTGTACGAACTCCCCTACGAATACGACGCACACCCCGCCGACAAAGAGCGCGGCGAGATACGGGCGCTCGAAACGATAAAATTCTCGGTGACCACCCACCGCGGCTGTTACGGCGAATGCAGTTTCTGCGCGATACACCTCCATCAGGGGCGTCGCGTGGTGTCGCGTTCGGAGGACTCCATCGTCCGCGAGATAACCCGGTTCCTCACGATGAAACGCTTCACCGGCGTCATCTACGATCTGGGCGGACCGACCGCCAACATGTACGGCATCGATTGCGAGCGCAAATCGAAAAGCGGCGCGTGCCTCAAGAAACGGTGCCTCTATCCTGCGGTGTGCCGGGAACTGGCGCTCGATCATAGCCGCCAGACGGCGCTCCTGCGGCGGGTGACCGCACTACCGGGCGTGAAAAAGGTCTTCGTCGCCAGCGGCGTCCGTCACGATATGGTGCTCTCCGACGACCGGCACGGCGAAGAATATCTCGCCGAACTGGTCTCCCGCCACATCTCCGGTCAGATGAAGATAGCGCCCGAACATACCGAGGAGGCGGTGCTCGACCTCATGGGAAAACCGTCGAAGAAAAGCATCCGCCGCTTCCGCGAACGGTTCCTCGCCCTGACCAAAGCGGCCGGTAAGGAACAGTTCCTCACCTACTACTTCATCGCGGCGCACCCCGGCTGTACCGAAGAGGCGATGCGCGCGCTTTCCCGTTTCTGCCGCGACGAACTGCGGCTCCTGCCCGAACAGGTGCAGATATTCACCCCCACCCCGTCGACCATTTCGACGCTCATCTACCGCACCGGACGCGACCCGTACACCGGGAAAGAGGTGTCCGTCGAAAGAAGTGTCGAAGGAAAGATCCGTCAGAAGAATGCGGTGAAAGGGGGAACTACTTTACGAGCAGCGCCTCGTAGTGGAAAAAAGCGCTCAGCATGATCTCGTGGGTATTGAAGGTATCCTTCACGTAGTTGACCGGATCGATCGCCGGATCGAACTTGTGGAAGGTCTCCTGCACCCAGCGCCAGTTCAAGGCGACCTGGAAGTAATCGGTGACATTGTAGTTGGCCATCACATCCAGCCCGAGTTTCAGGTTCTTCTGATCCTCGATGAAGGTATAGAGATAGGGCTGTTTCGACATGCTGAACCGGACCATCGCATCGAAATCCCACAGGTGGGCATACGGCGCGACGAAGAAGCCGTAGGACTGGTAGTAGTTGTTGCCGTAGTAAAGCGCGGTGTTGCCGTCCTGCAGGAACTTGTATTTGTCTATCTGCGCGGGGTTGGTATCGTTGGGCTGGAACTTGTCGGGGTTGAAGACCTGCCGGTAGGAGTAATAGAATTCGCCCGCCATGCCGAAATCCATGTTCTCGTCGAGTTTATAGCCGATGTCGGTGCCGAGGGTGAACAGGACGTTGATCTTGTTGCGGATGAAATCCTTCAGATAGACCGGGGTCGATTCCTGACCGGGGACATCGTAGAGATAGCCGAACTTCTCGCCGCTCACCGGGTCGGTGCGATCAAGCGCGGTATTGATGATGCCGTTGGGGTTCAGCGTGTCCATGTCATGGTAGGCCGAACCGATGACGAGCGACAGGGCCGAGGTGGTGTGGAAGGCGTCGTTCATCTCAAACCGGACATCGATGCCGTGCGCCGGGTCCTGAATGTACTGACCGGCGTCGAGTTGCGCATCGTTGCGGCCGTTGAACAGGAAGTAGCGCGCCTTTATCGCCATCGTGTCGGAAAGCGGCACATTCGCGCCGACCTGCAACGCCAGATCGTTGAAGCCGCCGCTCAAGTAATGTTCGAAAGCAAGCGGGCGGTAGAAGAACGGGATCTCGTAATTGTACATCGTGTTCTCAACGCCGAACGGCAGGGCGAACTTGCCCCCCTTGATCTCGATGAAGTAGCCGCCGATGTTGGGAAAGTGGAACGACACATCCTGTATCATGTCAACCACGTTTACCGTGCCGGCCAGATCAACGGTTGACCCGACGACGGTGCTGTCATATTCGTAATTGGGGAAGATGACGCGGTTCTGGGTCAGAAAACCGGCCGCGAGGTCGAACTGCAGGCGCGCCGTGAAGGCATCGGTGCCGCCCGTGAGATCGAGCACCGCCATCGGCAGGTCGAACTGGTAACTGCTGTTGAGCACCTCACCGCCGAAGAGCATCACGCCGTTGGCGAGTTGCGCGGCCATATCAAGCGAAAGGGTGAACGGTTTCTTCTCGCATTTTTTCACCGGCTTATCCTCGGGTGCCGGGGCCGGGGCCGGAGCGGGCGCTACGACCGGTTCGGGTTCGATGACCGGAGCGGGGGCCGGAGCCGGAGCGGGCGCCGGAACCGGGGCGGGGGCCGGAGCCGGGGCGGGGGCCGGAGCGGGCGCCGGGACCGGGGCAGGAGCCGGAACGGGAGCCGGTTCGGGAGCCGGAGCGGGCGCCGGGGCGGGCTCGGGAAGCGGAGCCGGTTCAGGCGCCGGGGCCGGAGCGGGGGCCGGGGCGGGCGCCGGGGCCGCGCTGGTGTTGTATTTCTGAAGGTACTGCTGATACATGTCCTGATAATTGGTCCCCTGATCAGCCTTCTGCTCTTCCTTCTTTTCCTCTTTTTTCACTTCCGCTTTCTTTTCTTCCTTTTTCGCCGGGGCCACCGGTACCAGGGCCGGTTCCTGCGCGAAAACGAATGAACAGAAAACCGTAAGGAACATGATCGATACTAACCGCATCGCACTCCTCCTCAAGATGTTATCCGAACCTGACCCGCCTACTTTAATACAACGAAAAATGAAATACAATAATTTTTTTTGCGGAACCGTTCACCGGCGTGGTCAGCCGGAGTTATTCGAAGTAGGCCTGTTCGCCGTGGAGCGCTGAATCGAGGCCGTCCGCCTCTTCTTTCTCGGTGAGTTTGACCGGCGTTATCCGATCGATGATCACCAACATCAGATACGAAACGACAAAGGCATAGACCGATGCGCCCAGCACCGCGACCGTCTCCTTGAAGAAGAAGGCTATGTCTCCGTTGAGCAGGCCGTCGGCCCCGGCGGGGTTGACCGCTTTGCTGGCGAAAACTCCCAGTAATATTATACCAATGGTCCCGCCGACGCCGTGGACGCCCCAGACATCGAGCGCGTCGTCCCATTTGAGTTTGTTCTTGAGCATGACGGCGAGGTAGCAGACGCCACCGGCGATGATGCCGATGAGCGCCGCGTGGTGAGTGCTGACGAACCCGGCGGCCGGGGTGATGGTGGCGAGCCCCGCGACCGACCCGGTGAGCAGGCCGACGAACTTCGGTTTTTTGCTCTGAGCCCATTCTATGATAAGCCATGTCACACCGGCGAATGATGCCGCCACATCGGTGTTGAGGAACGCGAGTCCGGTCACTGCATCGACCTGCAACTCGCTGCCTGCATTGAATCCGTACCAGCCGAACCACAAAAGGCCGGTGCCGAGCGCCACCAGCGGTATCGAGTGCGGCCCGTATTCGGCAACCTTGCGCTTACCGACGAAGAAGACCGACGCGAGCGCCGCCATACCGGCTATCGCGTGGACCACGATGCCGCCGGCGAAGTCGAGCACGCCCCACTGCTGGAGTATGCCGCCGCCCCACACCATGTGGCAGAAGGGGAAGTAGACGATCAGCAGCCAACCGACCAAAAAGATCAGGTAGGCCTTGAAACTGACGCGGTTGGTGAAGGCGCCGGTGATGAGCGCCGGGGTGATGATGGCGAACATCATCTGATAAGCGATGAACACCAGCAGCGGGATGTTGTTGTTGGTCGAGAAGGTGTCATTGAGGGTGATCCCCGCCATGAAGGCATGGTCGAGGTTCCCGATGATACCGCCCACATCGCCGCTGAAACAGAGCGAATAGCCGCAGACATACCACAGCACCGTGGTGACGCCCATCGAAACGAAACTCTGGATCATGATGGCCAGAACATTCTTGCGGCCGACCAGTCCGCCGTAGAAGAAAGCCAGACCGGGCGTCATGAGCATGACCAGACTGGTGGCCAGCAGCATAAACCCGGTGTTGCCGGTGTCGAATTGCATGGATCCCTCCAAAAAAAGAAATAGTGACGGAAGAACATATAGCACACCGGCCATAGCGTTTTGTTAGCGGAACGATATGGTTGCTATAGAATAACGGGGCATTTATTGCGTCGGCGGAAGAACAGGCTATGATGAAACGGTATTTCGGAGGTTTTCCATGGAACGGGCGCCGAAGATATTGTTCGTCGAGGACGAAGAGAGCATCCTCAACAGCCTCGGGTTCATCCTTGAAGAGGCGGGATACACGGTTCTCAAAGCGGTCGACGGGGAATCGGGTCTGCGCCTCGCCTTCGATCAGCCGCCCGATCTGGCGATACTCGATATCATGTTGCCGGGAATGAACGGACTGGAGGTTGCCCGTCGGCTCAAAAGCGATCCGCGCACCGCGGCGGTCCGGATCATGATGTTGACCGGACGGATGACCGAACAGGAAATGATCGCGGCGCTCGAAACGGTGGCCGACGATTACCTCCCGAAGCCGGTTAAACCGCGCGTGGTCTTGGCCCGCATTCAGGCGATGTTCCGGCGCGATCCGCACGCTCTGCCCCCTTCGGAACTGCTCTGCGGCTCCCTGCGTATCGATCGTCTCGCGCACACGGTCGTCGTCGACGGGAAAAAAGTTGTCTTTACCCGTTCCGAGTTCGACTTGCTGGTGCTGTTCCTGTCGCACCCCGACCGCGTCTTCTCGCGCGACCAGATAATCGCCGCGCTGCGGGGCGACGATTTCGCGGTCACCGAACGGTCGGTCGATTTCCTCGTGTTCGGCATCAGAAAAAAACTCGGCCGGTGCGCGGCGAAGATAGAGACGGTGCGCGGCATCGGTTTTAAGTTCGTCCCGGCCTGACGCCATGCTGCGCGATATCCCGCTCCGCTATTTTCTGGCGCTGGCGCTGTTCCTGTCGGGCATTCTGCCGCTCGCGGCCATATCGCTGGTCAGCTACTCCATCATGAAGGAACAGATGAAGGATCAGGCCTTCGCCCAACTCGAATCGGTGCGCGACATCAAAAAGAGCATGCTCGCGGATCATTTCGGGAAACAGGCCGGGAACTACGACATCGCCTATATCGACCTCCTGATGAACGAACGCTCCGCGATGGGAGAGACCGGCGAGACCTATCTGGTCGGTCCCGATCTGCGGATGCGGAGCGATTCCTACCTCGCTCCGCAACGCCATTCGGTGGCCGCTTCGCGGGCGGGGACCGTCGCCGACAACGGCGCCGACACCATCGCGGTCCGGCGGGCGCTCGCCGGGGAGACGGGGCGCGACATCATCGACGATTACCGCCGCCGCCGCGTTCTGTCGGCCTACACGCCGGTACGGGTCGATGACGGGACGACCTTCGCGCTTCTTGCGGAGATAGACGAAAAAGAGATCGACGACCGCATCGCCGGGGCGCTCAACGACCGCATCGTCATCATCCTGTTCAGCGCGCTTCTGCTCATCGTCTTCTCGGCTGCGCTCATCTCCATCCTGATAAGCCGCAACATCCGGCAGGTGATCGGCGAGCTGGGCAACTTGTTGAAAAGCGTACTCATCGGCAAACTGTCGCATCGCGCCGTCCCCGAACGGGTCGGCACCGATTTCCGCGAGGTGGTCCGGCATATGAACGAAGTGGTCGACGCCTATTCGCGCAACAGCGAAGAGAAACTGAAACTCGAACAGGCGATGGAATACAACCAGCGGCTGGAGGCCATCGGCACGCTCGCCGGAGGCATAGCGCACGATTTCAACAATATACTGACTTACATGTACTCCTACGCCGAACTGGTGCGCGCCGGGACGGCGGACGATCCGACGGTACGGCGGCATCTCGACGAACTGATCAAAGGGATGGACCGGGCCGCCGCGCTGATCGGCCAGATCATGACCTTCAGCCGTCAGAAAGCGAACGAAAAAACGGCGCTCGACATATCGCTCATCGTCAAGGAGACGGTCAAGATGCTCAGCGAGGTCCTGCCGCGCAACATACGGGTCGAAAGCGCCGTCGAGCCGGAGGTGTATCTCCTCGCCGATCCGGTGCATCTCCACCAGATACTCATGAACCTCGCCACCAACGCCTTCCACGCCATGCAGAAGGATGGCGGTGTCCTGACCATCGCGCTGAAGCGCGTCGGGAGCGGGACGGAAGAGCGGGCGCGGCTGACGGTGGCCGATACCGGCGCCGGGATGAGCGCCGAGGTGCAAAGCCGTATGTTCGAGCCATTTTTCACCACCAAGCCGCCCGGTCAGGGATCGGGGATGGGGCTGGCGGTGGTGCACGGCGCCGTCTGCGATCTGGGCGGCCGCATCAAGGTCGACAGCGCGCCGGGACGCGGCACGACCATAACGGTCCTGCTTCCGACCATCTCCGAAGAGCAACTGGCGGAGGAACCCGCGCCCGATAGCGAGCCGCCGCGCGGGACCGGACGGCTGTGTCTCATCGACGACGAACCGGAGATCGTCCGTTCGGTCACGGAACTGCTCACGGGGTTCGGCTATACCGTCGAAGGCTTCACCGATCCGGCCGCCGCCTACGCGTCGTGGTCGCAAGAGCCCGAACGGTTCGATCTGGTCCTTACCGATTTCAACATGCCCGGGATGAACGGAGCGTTCGTGGCGACCCGTATGAAAGAGCGGCGGCCGTCACAGAAGATACTGCTGATAACGGGCTACAACGATCTGGTGTCGCCCGATGACGCCGCCCGCATCGGCTTCGCCGAGATACTCACTAAACCGTTCAGCGCGATACAACTGGCTTCCATTGTTGCACGTACTCTGAGGGCAGGATGAGTCACCGCCCTTTTTACCGATCCGGGAAATGATCTTTCAGTCGAGTTCGTCCCAGCGGGCGCCGGTCGAGACCGATACCGTGAGCGGCACCGGAAAATCGGGTAGAACGCTTTGCATCGCATCGGTGGCGAGCCTGCCGCACTCGTCGGCCCGCCCTGCGGGAACTTCGAGGATGAGTTCGTCGTGGATGGTAAGGAGTATCCGGGCCGGGATGAGCGCCTCGGCGAACGCTTCGCGCACTCTGACCGCGCCGAGTTTCATGATCTCGGCCGCCGTCCCCTGAATGACGGTGTTGACCGCCATCCGTTCGCCCGACCGGACGATATTCTTGTTGGCCTCGTTCAACTCCGGCACATAGCGCCGCCGGCCGTGCATCGTTTCGACCCAGCCGTCACCGCGCGCCTGATCAATGGTCGCGTCGATGAAGCGCTTCACGCCGGTGTAGAATTTGAAATACTGATCGATGTATTCCTTGGCGAACTTCATCTCGACGCCGGTGTCCTGCGAGAGTTTGAACGCCTGCATCCCGTAGACGATGCCGAAGTTGACCGCCTTGGCGTGCCGCCGCATCGTGTCGTCGACGAATTCGGGAAAAACGCCGAAGATGGCCGACGCCGTTTTGCGGTGGATATCCTCGCCGTTCTTGAAGGCGCTTTTGAGTTCGGTGTCGTCGGAGAGCGCCGCAAGCACGCGGAGTTCGACCTGATCGTAGTCGAGCGACACCAGACGGCACCCCGGCGCGGCGGGGAAGAGCGACCGTATCCGCCGCCCCTCTTCGGTGCGGACCGGAATGTTCTGGAGGTTCGGATCGCGGCTCGACAGGCGTCCCGTCGCGGCGTGGGTCAGGATGAAACTCGACCGGAGGCGGCCGTCGGTATCGACCTTCTGCGCTATCGGTTCGATGTAGGTCGACAGAAGTTTCTGGAACTGCCGGTGTTCGAGGATAAGGCCCGGCAACGGATGGAACGGCGCCAGTTCTTCCAGCACATCGACATCGGTCGAGGGGCCGCTCTTGCTTTTGCGGCGGACCGGCAGGCCGAGTTTCTCGAAAAGCACCTGCGCGAGCTGTTTGGGCGAATTGAGGTTCACCGGGCCGCCCGCCCAGTCGTGGGCCGAGCTCTCTATTTGGGCCAATTTAGCGGTGTATTCGGTACGCATCGCCGTCAGCCGTTCGAGGTCGACCGCGATGCCGTAGCGTTCCATGTCGCGCACCACCGTGAGATTCGGCATCTCGATATCGTAGAGCAGTTTTCTCCGGCGCACATCGCCCGTTATCTGCGGCAGTATCTTTTCCCGCATCGCCGCCAGTTGCGCGGCGACCGTTTCGGGTCCGGAGCCTTCGACCGGAGCAATGTCGAGATAGCCCGCGACATCAGCCATCCCGTACTGATGGCGGCCGCTGTCGAGGATGAAATAGGCCAGTTGCAGATCGACGAACCGGCAGTCGGCGTCAACCGACGGCGGCAGATATTCCTTCATATCGAAGCCGCACCACACCGTGCCGGGAACGATGTCGGCCGCCGTCACTTCGCGGACCGCGCCGCCCAACGCGGCGTAGAGTTTCCCTTCATGGGCAAAAAGAAACTCCTCTCGTTCCGGCACAACGCTTTCGGGCAGTTCGACCGCGACCATCGTCTGAGGCGCCGATGGTACTGTTATGGGACGATCCGGGCGGGCGGCGAGCATATCCAGATGTCGTTGCAACGACCGGAAACCGAACTTATCGATGAAGGCGCGGAACTTTTCGGGGTCGGGCCCGGGCCACGACGACGCCGGAAGCGGAGGCAATTCGATATCGGTGATGAGCGTCACCAGATCGCGCGACAGCATCAGCTGGTCGCGGAAGTTCGTGAATTTGTCGCGCAGTTTCGGCTGGAGCGCGTCAAGGTGAGCATAGATGTCGTTGATGTCGGCGTACTGCGCCAGCAGTTTGGCCGCCGTCTTGGGGCCGACCCCCGGCAGGCCCGGGATGTTGTCGGAGCTGTCGCCGCTCATCGCCAAAAGGTCGCGTAGCTGTACCGGCGGCACCTCGAATTTCTCCTCCACCGCCGCCGCGTCGATAAGGCGGTCTTTCACCCCGTCATAGAGAAAGGTCTGATCGTCGATGAGCTGCATCAGGTCCTTGTCGCTGCTGATGATGATGACCTCGTCGCCGGGATGGCGCAGTCGCACCGCGGCGATGACATCATCGGCCTCGTAGCCCGGCACCGCCATCGCGGTGAGACCGAGCGCATCGAGCATCGCCGGGATATGGGCGAACTGTACCCTCAGTTCCTCGTCGAGTTCCTTGCGGTTCGCCTTGTATTCGGGATAGCGTTCGCGCCGCACCGTTTCGCGGCCGCAGTCGAGCGCCGCCACCGCGCGGAAATCGCCGAACCGCTTGGCGACCCGCAGGAACATCGCGGCACAGCCGTATATCGCGTTGACCGGACTCCCGTCGGGGGCGTTCATCGGCGGCAAGGCGTGGTAGGCACGGAAGAGATACGCGGAAACATCGAGTACGAGGATGCGGGTCACCGGTCCACCTCCCGCGCCGGGTCAGCGCATATTGATCAGCCAGAGTCCGCCGATGATGAGGGCCACGCCGCTCCACTGCCACAGCGAGAGCCGTTCGCCGAAAAAGGCGAGTGACCAGAACGTGACGATCAGGATGCCGGTCGAGGTCATCGCCGGATAAGCAAGGCTGAGATCCATTTTCTCGAGCGTCTTGGTATAGAAAATGAGCGCGATGCCGAAGAACAGTATCCCCGCCATCAGCTTGAGGTTGGTCAGATAAGAAAGGGCCAGCCCCAGCACGCCGGCATCGGTCGCGATGGCCCGCTCCTTCACGCCATATTTCATCAGGATGTTGGCAAAGGCGTTGAAGAGGATGGCGAGTACCAGCGTGACGAGCGCTCCGTTCATCCGGCGATGAGCCTCCGGAGCTCTTCCCATGCGCCATCGCCGATCTTCGCGCCGACGCAACAGATAACGCGCGAAGCGAGGAGCGATCCGATCTCGCCGCAGCGGACGGGAGGCAGGTCATGCAACATGCCGTAGAGAAAGCCGGCGGCGTAGAGATCGCCCGCGCCGGTCGTATCGCGGCACGACGACGGCAATGCGTTGACGCGGGCCGTTTCGCCCTCCTGCAGGATGATCGAACCCTCCTTCCCCAACTTCACCACGGCGGTGGAGCAATAGCGGGCCATCTCTTTCAATGCTTCGGCGGGCGGCAGGCCGGTGAAGGCGAGCGCCTCCTCTTCGTTAGAGAAGAGTATGTCTATGAGCCGCCGCTCGGTAAGAGAGCGGAGGAAGTCGAGATTCCCGGTGACGACATTGTGGCTCGCCAGATCCAGCGACACCAGAGCGCCGCTTTCCCGCGCCAGCCGGAGCGCCTGCTCCAACAACGCATGGTTCTGGACGAGATAGCCTTCGATGTGGATGACCGCCGCACCGGCGAAGAGACCCGCGTGCAGGTCGCCCGCTTCGAGTTTCACCGCCGCGCCGAGGTAGGTCGCGAAGGTCCGCTCGCCGTCGGGGGTGATGAGCGTCACCGCGCGACCCGTTTCGGGACCGTCGGCAAACAAACGCGCCGTAATACTGCGACGGGTCAGATCGTCACGAAAAAAAGCGCCGAGTTCGTCGTCGCTCACCTTGCCGACAAAGGAACACGGGATGCCGAGCCGCGCCAATCCGTGTATCGTATTGGCCGCCGAACCGCCCGAACTCACCGTGCGCGGCAGGCCCGCCGCCGCATCGAGCACCTCGCGGGCCCGTTCGCGCTCCACAAGGTTCATCGTCCCGCGCGGCAGACCGAAGCGCCGGAGCAGCGTATCATCGGGAAGGTCGACAAGGATATCGACCAAGGCATTACCGAGACCTATCACGGTTGTCATGTTATTGACCTGTAATGATGAGGGAAGACCGGATACCCGGTCATTTCACGATGGTGAGACGCCCCATCTCCGGCTTGGGGAATTTTTTATGCTTTTTGAGGTATTCGACCAGCGTGATGGGGAGAGAGATGAAGGTGTCTTTCTTGTTCTTCATATCCTTGAGCATCACGTACCCGTCGCCGCCGTTGGCGATGAAACTGTTGATGGCGAAGGTGTAGACCTTGTTCTTGTCCAGCGGCTTGCCGCCGACCTTGATATCGAGCGCCGAACCCTTGTAGAGTTTCATCGTGAAACCCGATATCTGAAGGAACCCGCCCGCCCCCTCGCCCTTCTCGGCGAAGTAATCGAGCACCTCCTGCAGTTCGCTCCCTTTCATTTTGCCGGTCACGATGGTATCCATGAAGGGGAACATACTGTACAGTTCGCGTTCGGTCACCTTGCCGGCGGGAAGCCCCTGACGGATCGACCCGGCGTTGAAGAAGGCGATATCGGCCTTACCGCGTTCGCGCATGATGTCGGCGATGATGTTGCCCAGTTCGATCTCCTTGAAGCGGGCCACCTCGCGGGCGCCGTCAAGCGGCGTTTCGATGGTGCCGAGTAGCGTTTCGGAGAATTCGCACTTGAAGCCGGCGAGCATGTCGAGCATCGCCTTGTTCTCCTTGAGTTCCTTATCGACGAACTCGTAGGTGACCTTGTTGTCGGCGATGATCTTTTTCTTCAAGTTGATGGGATACATCTTGAAGTTGGTCCTGAGCACCTTGCCGCCCTTCACGAACAGGTCGAAGCGGCCGAGATAGCGGCCCATTCCTTCGGTCTGGACGATGAAGGTGTCGCCGATCTTGACCGGCGCGCTCAAGTGGCGGTGGGTGTGGGCGCCGACGATCAGATCGATGCCGGGGACCGACTTGGCGAGGAAATTGTCTCCCTCGAAGCCGTCGTAACTCTTGTCGGTATCGAAGTAGCCCAGATGGGTCAGGGCGATGACGATATCGTTGTTGCTCTTGAGTTGCGGCACGCGGGTCTTGGCCTCCTGCACCGGATCGGTGACCACGATGTTGCCGGAAAGACCGGCGGCCGTTATCTGTTCTATCTCGCGGGTCGAAAGACCCAGTATCGCGACCCTCAGGCCATTGTCGAGTTTCCTTTCGGTGTATTCGCGGTCGGCAAGCGGTTTTGCGCCGCCCTCCTTGTAGATATTGGCCGATACCCAGTCGAATTTCGCCTCCTGCTTCATCTCGTTGAAGGCATCGATGCCGAAGAAGAGGTCGTGGTTGCCGACCACCGCCGCGTCAAAGCCTATGAGGTTCATCCCCTTAACGACCGGGAGGTTCTTGCAGACATTACTGCGCGGATCGCCCAGAGCGATGTCGCCGCCCATGAGCAGGAGCACGTCGCCCCCCTTGCCCTGAACCTCGGCGCGGATCTGGTCCACCAGTGTTTTCGTGGCGGCCAACCCTCCGATACCCGGATTGCCCGGTTCATCATACTGCCACGCCATCCCGTGGATATCGTTCATGAACAGGACCGTCAGCATCGATTCCTTTTCCTGCGCGAACGACAAGGTCGCGAAAAGGAGGATAGCCGAAACAATAAAGGCTCTTACCATCTTACGCTCCTTTATATGCATGCTGTTGTTGCGTACGCTCCGCTTTCAATTCTTCACGAGAATATAGTACATCCGGGGAATAAGTCAAATAGTTGGGAGAATATTTTGCATTCCGTCATGGTCACGCCAGATCGAACGCGTCCCGGGAGCGTTTCTTGACCCGGTACATCGCCTCGTCGGCCTTCTCGATGATCTCCTTGACGGCGCGTCCGTCCTCGGGGAAACCGGCCAGTCCGTAACTCGCCTTCACCTGCAGAGGGATGCCGTCTATCACGAACTCGTGCCGACGCAGATTCTCCCAAAGTCTCTCGACGACTATCTTCGCGCTCTGCTTGGGGGTGTAGGGAAGATAGATGACGAATTCGTCGCCGCCGTAACGGAAAGCGACATCGGCCTTGCGGAGATAGTGCAGGATGAACTGCCCCACTTCGCGCAGGAGCCGCGAACCGACCAGATGTCCGTGCGTGTCGTTGACCTGTTTGAAATGGTCCAGATCGAAGAATATCAGGGAGAATTCGGTAAAATAGCGACCCGCCTGCTGGACCGCCTGATCGAGCAGGTTGAACAGATGGCGCGTGTTGTAAAGTCCCGTCACCTCGTCGATGATGGTCAGTTCCTTGATGTGTTCGAGTTTCGCGATCTTGCGGACCGCCTCGCGAGCTATCTCGACGAAAAGCGAGACCTCGCCGAACAGTTCGGGATCACCCTCCACCTCGGCGGCGATACAGAACCAGCCGTCGGCCCACACCCTCCCCTCCTCGCGGAAGGCGAGCGGGAAAAAGAGGAACCCTTGATCGCCCATCTCGGGAAGCGTTTCTCCTCCGCCGCGATACAGGCCCTCCATCGGCACTGCCGAAAGATCGCCAAGCACCGGAAGCGGGAAATGAAGCGTTTTGCGCGCCGGGTAGGCGACATTGACCCAGAAACGCTCCTCGCGGCGCGTCACCACCGCGCAGGGATGTTCGGTGAACAGGTCGGCCGACAGTTCGATAAGACGCGAGTAGAGGAAATCGAATTCGTCCGATTCCAGTATGCGCCGTACGACCGTCGCCAGCGACGGTGCGTCAATCGCCCGTTCTTTTCTCATCTTCCTCAATGAATTCGTCAAGTTTGCTCTTGACACGCACGAACGATACTATAAGCAACAGGAGCGAGATTGTCAAAGTTATCGAGAAAAGAACCTTCCCCATGGCCAGTTGGCCGAGGTTGTTCTTGGCGCTCATCAGTTCGCGGCCGAGCGCCTGCTGTTCATCGGCCGGAAGTTTTTCCCACGCGGCGGCCGCGAACCGCGGGTCCTGCTCCACCTGCGTCAGCCGCTCCCGCGCGCTTTCCTGAAAAAGAAGGCCCAGCAGCAGGAACAGGGCGCTCGCCACCGTCCCGATGAGGCCGTACCGGAAGCGGCGCGTGCCGGTCGCCTGCGTGATCTTTTCGTTCATAGTTTCACATCCAGTTCCAGTTTGACACCTTTGAAATCGGGGAGGTAGCGGCACATACCGTTCAGGCAGGTCAGACCGCCGCGCATCAGGCCGCCGAACAGCGAAAGCCGGATATCGCGGTAGGAAAACCCTATCGAGCCGCCGGGATAATACTCGTCGATATTCTTCTCGAAAAAGAGCGTGGAGAACTTATTCCGGTAATAGGTGCCGACATAGGAGAGGAACACCGTATTTTTCCACGAAAGGTCCAGCAGGTGGCGCTGTTCGATGGCATTGCGCTCCTCGGGAGTGTGCAGCCACAACAGGTCCCGGTAATAGAGTTCGAGGTTCAGTTTCGCCGCGAAGCCCCACTTACCGAAACCGGCCAGCAGTTGCGTGTAGAGTGTCTCGGCGTTGTAGTTGTCGTCGGAGGGACCGTTCACCTTGAGATAGCCCGCCTTGGCGGAAAGCGTCACCGGCCCGATGCGCCGGTCGAGCATTCCGGCAAGGAACCAGTAATCCTCGCGGGGCGCCTGATCGGCCTCCCAGTGCCATGAATCGCGGTATTTCTCCGAAAGGCCGCCGATGAACTCGACCGCGGCGGTAAGCCCGGTGATGTCGTTGTCGGTGAACTGGACGCGGGTCCGCAGCGCCATCGTGTTCTCTGGGTTGAGAAGCGGCAGGTTGTCCCACAGGAGCGCCGGCGGCTTGAAATAGCGCCGGGTGAAATCGACATCCTCCATCCGGCGGTAGTTGAGCCAGTAGCGTTCGTAGCGTTTCCCCTCGAGGGTGAGCGTCAGGCGGCTTTTGGAGATATCGTACCAATTAAGGAGCGAGAAATAGAGAGCGTTGGCGAGCGTCAGATCGGTCCGCTGTTCGATCTCCCACGCCGCCGTCGGCAGGGTCCGGTCGGCCCCTGCGGGCGCCAGCGTAGCGCCGATGTAGCCGTTCACCTGCGGGATGAGCCGGAACATATCGACATAGGCGCCGATCAGATGGTAGTATTTGTTCGCGTGCTCATAGTCGTTGTAGAACCCGCCGCCGTACTCCACGCCGACATCGAACTTGTCGAGAACCTTGTAGCCTGCCTCGACACCCCACAGGTAGTCGTCGGCCTCCTTCATACGCTCCAGCGCCATGGCGTCGCGCAGATAGGGATTGGCCATGCCGCCGAATGCCTTCGCGTGGAAATCGCCCGCTTTGACGACGGTCGACAGGCCGCGTATCGCGTTGTCCGGGCCGGCCGGATCTTTGAGCATGGAGAACATCAGGCCGCGGTTCATGCTCTCATAGAAATCGCCCGCCGTCAGGCGGACAAGCCCCCAATCGCCGGTGAGATATACCCGGTCGAGGTAATGCTGCCAGCCGTGGTTGAACGCCTCGGCCGAATAACGATACTTGAAGTCGGCGAGCGTGTCGTGATAGTTGCGGCCGAAGAACAGGACGATATCCTTCCGGACCCCGAAGGTATAGGCGTCGTAGTTCCCTTCGATGAGCGTCTGACTGGAAAGATAGGCGAAATCGTCCTCCGGCTGTGAGGGGTTCTGTTCGTTGCGTTTGAAGTCGAGTCGAACATTGGCGCGGTTCGACGAGTAGCCGCTGAACTTGACCGGCGGCTTTTCCTCCTCGCCCGGGACGATCTTTTTCTCGGCCGGAACGGCGACGCTCTTTTCGGGCGCGGTCGCGACCGGTTTCTCTACCGGCGCCGGTAGAGGCGTTTCGGGCATCGGTTCGGCGATGAGATCGTCGTCGGAAAGGAGTTCGTCCTCGTCGGCAAGGAGCGGCTCATCGGGCTGTTCGGAGTTCGCGGCCGCCGGCTCCTGCCCCGCCGCGAACGAGGCGAACAGCAGTATCACCCAGAACAGCCGCATCGATCTATTTCGCGATAAGTTCGTCGAGTTCGCGGGCGATCCGTTCCTCGTCTCCCGGTTCGTAGCCGGTGTGGGTCGAAAGGACCTTGCCGTCGCGGCTCACGAGCATCGAATAGGGCACCGTGTCGCCGCCCGGGATGAGCGAGACCACCTGTTTCTTGGCCGGATCGACCAGTATCGGGAAGGGCAGGTTGCTCTCGACGGCAAAGGCGCGGACCTTGTCCATGCTCTCTTCGGTGTCGGTCGAGACCGCGACGAATTCGACCTTGTCGCGGTAACGGTCATAGAGCGCGGCGAGTTCCCGGAGTTCGGCCTTGCACGGATCGCACCAGGTCGCCCAGAACGAAACAAAGAGATGTTTCTTCCCGCGCAGATCCTCGAACGAGAACCGGCCGCCGTCCCACGTCGCGAGGTCGAGTTTGAAATCGCCCGCCGCGCTTGCGGGCATCGTCGCGGGACTTGCCGCGACGGGTCCGGTAGCGGCGCCTTGCGCGGTGGCTGAGGTCGATGCACATCCGGCCGTCAGCATCAGCGCGGCCGCCAGCAGTATCGGAAAAAGAGGCATGAGTATCCCCCCTCGGATGGAAAGAGAAAAGCGACGCTTACAGTTCGTCAAGCCAGAACTGGATGGCCCGTTCCTGATTGTCGGCAAGCGACGTGTCCCACCCTTCGAAGTAGTTGAGTATCTTCATCGAGGTGGCGTCAATGAGGGCGTTGGTGGGGTACCCCGATTGTATGTACTTACCCATCTTCGACTGCATATCCAACTTCAGATAACCGTAGACGAACTTGGCGCTGTCGCCGTAATTGTCTATCATGATCTCGCGCATCGCCTTGACCTTGGCCGGTTCTTTTTCGGGCTGGGGGCCCGACAACATGCCGTTCTCGATGAAGATGATCTCAAGCCCCTTGTCGATGTATTCCTGCTTGTAGATAGCCGGAAGATCGCCTTTTTCGGTATTGCAATAGGGGCAGTCGTAGGCCGAGAAGATGAGCCAGACAAGTTTTTTCTTCTTGTAGAAATGGCCCAGCGTCCATTCCTTGTCGTCCTGATCGAAGAAGGTGATGTTGGCGGCGATGTCGTCGACCTGATTGCTGGTCGGGGTCTCCGTGGGATACTCCGGGAGCGGCTCGACGTTGTCCACATCGACCTCTTCCTCAACGATCACCTCATCGGGGAGCACATCGTCGGTCTTCGCCTGTTCGTCGGGGGTGTTGTTGTCATCGGTTTCGCCCTCGTCCTCTCCGCAGGCGGGAAGGAATGCAAGCGCCAGCAGCAGCGCCGGCAGGATAAAAAGGATGCGATACAGGTTCTTCATGGAAGACTCCTTTGCTACGGTTATTCGTCGATACGCAGTAGTACCACGGAAATATTGTCCTTGCCGCCGTTCTCGTTGGCGCGGTCGATGAGTCTGTCGGCCGCCTCCTTGAGCGTCTTGGACTCGGAAAGGATGGCGGTCATCTCCTCGTCGGTGCACATGTCCGACAGGCCGTCGGAGCAGGCGAAGTATATCTCCCCCTTCTTGGTCGAGCGTTCCTGCACGTCGACCAGCACGTTCTCCTTCATGCCCAGAGCACGCATGATGACGTTCTTATGCGGGAAGTTCCGCGCCTGTTCCGGGGTCATCTGCCCCGCCTTGATGTATTCATTGACCAGAGAATGGTCTTCGGTGATCTGCTTGATGCCGCCGTCGAAATAGCAGTACCCGCGGCTGTCGCCGACATGGGCGACATAGAGCGTGCCGTTGTCGAGCAGCAGCATCGCGACGACCGTCGTCCCCATGCCGGCATAACTGGCGTTGCCCTGCGCCGCGCGGAATATCTTGCGGTTCGCGAACTTGATGCCCACCTTGAGTTTATTCGCCTCGAGCGAAAGACCCGGATCGAGTTTATAGGGCCACGTCATCTCCTCGTCCTCGCTGGTGGCGCGCGAGAACTTCACGATGGTCTCGATGGCTATGGAACTGGCCACCTCACCCGCGTTGTGCCCCCCCATCCCGTCGGCGACCACGAACACGCGCTCGTTGTCGAGCACCGCGAAGGAATCTTCGTTGAGTTCCCGTTTTCTGCCGACATCGGTCTTGCCGTGACAACTGAATTTCATCGTTACCCCGCTATGATATCGATCGTCCGCTCCACGGCGATATGGAGCTTCCCGTCGCACTGGTAGAAATCGCCGTCTATCGTGTACTTGAAAGGCCGGTCGGCCTCAAGGTGAAAATCCTTTCCGATGGTGTCGAGCGCCGTGCTCTTGGGCAACGGCTTTCCGAGCCACGCGAGCCCCAGATAGGGAATGATCCACGCATCCTTGTGGAACGCGAGCATCTGCATCTTGTCGGTAAGATGACGATTGCGCCAGAAAGGCTCGAAGCCCAGTCCGATCTGCGAAAGCGACGTGATGAAGATGCCCAGATAGGGCTTCGTGCCGAGATCCTTGCCGTCGACGATCAGATGGCCGTGGAAACCTTCGAAGAGTTTGCGGTACAGTTTCGTCTTCCACATTATCGCGCTGACCGAACTGACCAGTGTCTTGAAGGCGACGTAAGGCGACGGATCGCCGTCCTTGTAGTAATAATCCATGAACGCGGTGACGATGCCGTTGCCGAAGATGAAGCCGTACTTGTCGTCAATGCGGAACAACGGTTTCTGCACGATGCGGAACGGATCGTCATTCTCGTATTTCTTCACCAGCCGCTTGAGATGGGCAAGGGCGGTGCCGCGCACCTTGACGTTGGTCGCCACCTGATTGATGGTGCCGCCCTTGAGCACCGCGATCTTCGGAAGCGGCTGACCGTCCCATATCTTGAACATCTTGGTGAGCACCACATGGATACTGCCGTCGCCGCCGTTGACGGCGAGGATATCGATCTTCTTTTTCTTGAATTCCCTGAGCGCATCGTCGAGTTCGTCGAAGGTATCGGTGAAGCGCGAAAGGACCGACGGATGCTCGTATTCGCGCAGTTGGCGCAGACGATTCGGATTGCGCTTGTTCTTGCGCGCCTTCGGGTTGGATATGACGCCGATGCCGGACATGAGACTCCCGTGCCGAGTTAAACGGGGCATTATATAGGTGGATGCGTGCGCTTGTCAAATAAATAGGTGGCGGGGTTTTTGACGATTACCCTCGGGAATGGCCGCGTATCCTTTTATCGAAAAAATTATCGTTCCCGCTTGACTTGACTTATCGGCCGCCTGCCGATACAACTAACCGTTAAAATCGAAGCGGGATGACCATGGCAGGTAACGACCACCGCAACGGCGACGAGATAATCGCATCCATCAACGTAACGCCTCTGGTCGACATCATGCTGGTGCTCCTGATCATCTTCATGCTCGTCTCCACCTTCATGCTCAAGGAGGCGATCGAGGTCGAACTGCCGCACGCCGCCACCAGCAAGGAGGTGAACAAGAAGACCGTCTCCATCATCATCTCGAAGGCGGGCGAATATTTTGTCGGCGACTCCCCGATGGAGAACTTCGCGGCGCTCCGGGACCGCATGGCCGCCGAGAAGCAGGATAACCCCGAACTGCAGGTCATCATATCGGCCGACCGGCAGGTGCTCCACGGCACGGTGGTCGAGGTGATCGACATGATCCGCCGCCTCGAACTCTACAACTTCGCGATCAATGTCGAATACGAGGCCCCGGCCCCGTGAAGCGCTCCGATAGGTATCTCATCGTCGGCATCGCCCTTTCGGCGCTCCTGCACGGCGCCTTCATCGAAACGGTCGTTCTCATCAACGATTCGGACATGGCGCGCAAACTCTTCAAGAAAAGCACCTTCGTCCCCTTCGAGGTGAAGAAGCCGGAACCGCCGCCTCCTAAACCGCCCGACCCTCCCAAACCGAAGCCGAAACCCAAACCCGCGCCACCGCCGCCCAACACCGAAAAACCGGCCCCGCCGCAGGAACAGGAGGAGGTGAAGCCGGTCTTCGGCGTCACGAAGGACACCGTCGCCGACACCGCGGCCGGCATCGGGGTGCGTGTCGGCAACACGCTCGCCAAGGAGATGGAAAAGGAATATACGCCTCCCGAACAGGTCAAAGATCTCAAAAAGACCGAGAAAAAACCCGCGCCGCCCCTCTTCGCGCCGGTCCCGGTCTTCAAATTATCCAAGATGCCCGAGATCAAGACGAAGATAAAGCCCGAATACCCGCCGCAACTGCGCAAGGAAGAGATCGAGGGGGAGGTGCTCCTCAAGGTGAGCATCAACAAAAAGGGGGAGATCGTCGCGGTGAAGGTGGTTGCGTCGGACCACGAACTCTTCTCCAAGGCGGCGCTCGCCGCGATTCGGCAGTGGCAGTTCAAACCGGCGCTCCTCGCCAACGGCGACGCGGTCGACGCGGTGGTTGACATCCCGGTCATCTTTCAGCTGGAATTCTAGCGTATCGTCCGCAGGACCAGGAGCGCCGCGCCGTAGAGCGCGGCGGCGACGGCGGCGATGAGCGTGAAGCCTCCCGCGAGCATCAGCAGATAAAACAGCACCAAACCCAGCGACGCACCGATGGTGTCGATGGCATAATAGCGGGCCGTCTCGCTTTCCTGAGATCGCAGAAGTGCCTTGGGAAAAAGCGTCCCCATGAAGAAAGCGGCGGGAAGAAGCGCCGCGACGAGCCACAGCGCCTTTAACGGCGCCGGCCACGTCACGGGGGCGTAGGTCAGCAGAAAGAACAGCAGCGGCAAGGCGACGATCAGTCCGGCGGCGGCCCGCCGGTCGGAAAGACGGTCGTGCGCGAGCGTTCCGAACGCCGTTCCGAGCACCAGCGTCCCGAGCAGGAGCGCCGCGGTCTCGAGATAGCCGCCGAGATAGGCGCGCATGCTGTTGATGATGTAGAGTTCGGCGAGCATGAAGGCGACGCCGAGCAGGGAGAAGAACAGCGCCTCGCGCCGCCGCGCCGCCTTGAGGGCGGTGTAGCCGAGCGTGCCGGTCAGCAGGAAGAGCAGGAAGAAGAACGGTATCGCCTGCTCCCAGCCCTTGAAGTAGAGCAGCGGGCGGTCGTCGGTGATCGGTTCGAGGCCGAAGGAACTCTTGCGGTGCAGTTCGCTGGAGGTCACCGGCCGCATCCGGAACTGCGGCTCCCGGAGCCGTTCTTCCCAGCGCGCCATCCGTTCGGCCGACGGCGAGGCGACGATGAAGTCGAAATTCATCGGGACGCTCGTCACCACCTCGAGTTCCCCCTCGAACAGGCGCCAGTGAACGCCGTCGGGGAGAGCATTGATGAACTTCGGCGCCGGTATCAGTTCCTTGGTGACCAGTATCAGGAACACGCCGTCCGGCTTGAGATGCTTGAGCGCCTGCGCGATTCCCTCCTTGGTATAGAGGTAGTTCTCGATGCTGATGAAACTGTGCGGCGTGGTGGTGTAACTGAGATCGGCCGCCTCGAAGATGATGTGGTCGAACAGACGGTCGGTGCGGTCGAGGAACGCGCGGCCGTCGCCGGCGAAGACCTCCCGGACGGTGTTGTAAACATTGCGGTTGTACCGGGCGAGCGGTCCTTTCATCGCGGCGACCACCCCCGGATCGATCTCGATGGCGGTGATCGAATCGGCCTGCGTGAGCGACAACAGGCCGTAGCCGCCCCCCGACCCCACCACCAGCACCTCGCCGGTGATATGGCCGTAAAGGGCCCGTCGTATCGCCACATCGTGGGCCGGATCGCCCGCGGCCCACTGCTGGGCGCGGTTGTAGAGCCCCGCCAGCCGGCCGTCGGCCATCTCGTAGAAATCAAGCCGCGCATAGGGGGACCAGAAGCCCATGACATGCTTCTCGTGCTCCTCCCCTTTCACCCAGAGGTACGGTTCGCGGGCGAACAGATCGAACAGCGGCTCTTCCACCCCCGCGAACGGGCTTGCCGCCGTCACGGCCAGAAGCACCGCCGCGGCCGCCGGACGGCCGTACAGCAGCGGCAGGAACAGCAGCAGCGTCGCGGCGATGAGTACGCTCCACACCCCGAGCAGGGTGAACAGATAGACCGACGCAAGATACCCGGCGAAAAAGGCGACCGCCGACCACGCGATGAGTTGTTTGAGCCGCGCACGGTCGATCCGGGATATCTCCTGATAGCAGAGCCCCGACAGGGCGCCGCCGATCAGGAGCACCGGCGCGGTGAACAGGATCGCCGCCGGCACCGGATTTTCCATCAGGAACGGGATCAGATCGGCCAGATTGATGCCGACCGCCGTCAGCGGCAGGAGCGGAGCAAGCAGGGCGAACAGAAGCCGGTCGCGTCCCGCCAGACGCCGCGCGGCGAGTGCGCCGAGCCCCGAGAAGAAGACCGCCAGCGCCGATATGAGCGATATGGCGAACAGCATCCGGAACGGGAAGACATAGGTGAGAAAACGGATGGAGACCGCCTGATAGACCGCGCCGGTCAGCGCGACGACGACCCCCGCCAGTATCCAGTAACCGCTCCGGTCGCCGTTTTTCGAGAACATGATCCCTCCGTTATCGGGTCACGGGAGTATACGGAAATTTTCGACATACACCAGTTCGCAGGCGCCGTCGCCGGTATCGCTGCGCGAGAGCGAACTCGACCAGTTGAAGCCATCCTTGCCGTCGGCCCGCGCGAGGTAGCCGGAGAATTCGACGATATCGCCTTTCCGCGCCGTCTTGATGAGCCGGTCCACCCCTTTGGTCGCCGGGATGAGATGCATATTGGCGCTCGACGCGCTTATCTCCTCTTTCGGTATCGGATAGTCGCTCTCTTTTGTTTTCCAGAAGTAGAAACGGCCCCTCTGCGATATCTTCAGTTGATCCAACACCGCGCTGTCGGACATCTTCCCCCACCCCAGCGCCAGATCGACCGGCACGATGGCCGATCCGCCGTCGATCCAGTACCGTTCGGACGACAGGACCCGCCCCTTCATGGAGAACTTGGCAAGCCCGGTGATGGTGTATTTGCCGTAGTCCTTCACCGGCTGGGCCGTCAGGTTCTCCTGCACCGGGATATCGGGGGCGAGTATTCCGGCGGGCCGCTCCCTGCCGTTGTCGGGCCAGAAGTACCAGCCGAGCGCCGCGAGCGCTATTAATATAATGGTAGTGCGCAGGTTGCCGCTCATCGGGCGGCATCCAATTCATCGATACTCCGCCATGATAAAAGACGGCCATGCGCCGCATCGTAACGTTCGTCGCCGCCATACACCACCGCCCCCTCATTACGGGGAACATCGGATAGGTCGGCGTAATAGGAAAGTCCGGCGAAAAAGTCACTGCTCGTCGTCCGCCCCGATTTTATCTCTACCGGGATCGTCCGGCCGTCGCGTTCGATCAGCACATCGATCTCGCGGCCGGTTTGGTCGCGCCAGAAATAAAGCGCCGGTTCGTAGCCGTTATGCCAACCCCGTTTCTGTAACTCCGAAACGATGAGCGTCTCGAAAAGCGCGCCGCGCGCGAAATGGTTGTCCAGTTGTTCGGCCGAACGGATGCCGAGAAGCGAGCAGGCAAGCCCGGTATCGTAGAAATAAAGTTTGGGTGAACGGACCAACCGCTTGTTGAAGTTGCGGTGATGCGGGGTCAGTTTGAAGACGAGATAACTCGCTTCGAGGATCGACAGCCATCCGGCGGCGGATGTGTGGGATATCCCGCAATCGACGGCGAGCGACGAGAGGTTCAAGAGTTGCCCCGTCCGTCCGGCGCACAGCTTCAGGAAGGTTTGGAACTTGGCAAGGTCGTTAACCGCCTTCAGTTGGCGCACATCGCGTTCAAGGTAGGTCATGATATAATTCGGATACCACTCTTCGGCGGTAACAGCCGTCGCGTGGATCCGGGGATATCCGCCGCTCACGGCTAGGTCTTCCCACCGGACGGGCAATTTCCCGGCGGCCGCCAGTTCCGGTATCGAAAGGGGGAACAGCCGCGCGATGCCGACGCGGCCGGCGAGACTCTGGGTTATCTTCTCAAGGAGCAGGAAATTCTGCGAACCCGACAGGATGAACATGCCGGGACGGTTGTGTTCGTCGACGATGCCTTGCAGGTAGTTGAACAGTTCCGGCACCCGTTGCGCCTCGTCGATGACTGCGCCGCCGGTGCCGAGCGACGCGAGGAAACCGCGTGGGTCGCTTGTCGCCCGTTCGCGTTTGTCGGGGTCTTCCAGCGAAACATAGGGAAGATTCCCGAAGAGGGCGCGGATCAGCGTGGTCTTCCCCGACTGGCGCGGTCCGGTGACCGTCACCACGGGGAACGAGGCCATCATGCGGGTCAATGCAGCACCGATAGTGCGTTCGATCACGGCAAGTCTCCTTTGCATGGCTTCAACATACCGTCACCAGTACACTATACACGCATCTTGACAGATTGCAAGTCAAAAATGCAATTTGTCAACTCTATGTATATATTAGACTTATCTGTCGTATCGCCGGATAGTCGGCAGGTGTTTCAGGACGGATGATCATATATTATTTTTCCGAGTTCACTTTAATTGTGTGTTCTAAACCGAATGGCAACTGTAACATAAACTCATCGGGGAACTTCAAATTTCCTTTTCCCCGTTTTCTCTCTATTGCTTTTAGCATCACATAATTATAAGCTTCTATCCCTTTCTCGTAACCCATTTTGAAAAGCTCATAATCGGGTATGTTCGAAAACAGTATATTGTAGTTTTTCTTAAAGTAATCAGCGTTTGCTTTGTCCTCTTTCAACAACTCTCCGAATGCCCGAAATTCATACTTGCCCTCAGCTATGTCTTTTTCTGCTGCTGTTACTCCTATCATATAATCACCTTCTAGCATTTCCTTTTTCATCTTATCGTCTATCTCTGGTATTTCCACAACATAGGTGGCCTCGTCATTTTTGTATTCATCATTTTGTTTTTTCGCTTGTTTCTGATCACTTGTGTTGATCTTTTCTTTTTTATGGGCCGGAGTCGTCGCACATGACACGGCAAAAACGATTAGAAGTGTTGACAGAAGATATCTCATGTTGCATTCCCCCATGAACGAACCGGAACTATGCTACATGCTGAGCCACGAAATGTCGCCGATGCGGGCGGTGACCAGAGTGACGATGTCGCGGATGAGCGCGATGCGATTGCCGCGGACGGCGGGGTCTTCGTCCATCACCAGCACCTTGTCGAAGAAGCGGTCGATGAGCGGCTTGAGCGATATGATCGCGTGCGCCGCCGTGAGATCATCCTTCGTCTTCTCGACCTCTTTCTTCACCTTCGCGAGCGCCGCATAGAGTTCCTTCTCCTCGGCCGCCGTCAGCTTCTTCTCGTCGATGACGCGCCCCTCGTCATCCTTCGCGTTCTTGAGGATGTTGCCGGAACGCTTGAGCAACTGGACCATCTCAAGGATATCCTTTTCCTCGACCAGTTTCGCGATGGTGGCGACGCGCCGCTTCACCTCGGCCGGCACCCGCCAGCCCGCCTCGACCGCCGATTTCACCACCGGCGTCTCGTAGGGGAATATCGCGTAGTAGCGCTGTTTCATGAAGTCGGCCAGATCGTTCACATCGAGTTTCAGCTTCGCGCTGTGCGCCGAAACGAGTCCGGCGGCATGGGCGAAGAGTTCCTCGATGTCGAGCGCGATGCCCCGTTCGGCCGCTATCTGGAGGAGGCCGATGGCGTTGCGCCGTATCGCGAATTTGTCCTTGGCGCCGGTCGGTTTCATCCCCGCCATGAAGCCGCCGACTATCGTGTCGGTCTTGTCGGCGAGCGCGAGCACCGCGCCGCGCACCGTTTCGGGGAGCCGGTCGCCCGAGAAGCGCGGCAGGTAGTGTTCCTCCAGCGACTGCGCCGTGACGGCGTCAAGCCCCGCGTTGAGGGCATAGTAACGGCCCATCGTCCCTTGCAGTTCGGGGAATTCGAAGACGACGCCGGTGATGAGATCGTTCTTGATGAGGAGCGCCGCTTTGGCCGCCGCCTCCGCCTCCTGCGCGTCGAACCCGAAGTAGCGCTCGCCGATGAAACGGGCCAGTTTCGCGGTCCGTTCCACCTTGTCGCGGTAGGAGCCGAGTTCCTTCTGGAACATCATGCCGGAAAGTTTTTCGGTGAGCCCCGCGAAGTCCTTCTTGCGGTCGTCGTAGTAGTAGAACGCCGCGTCGGAGAGCCGCGCCGCGACCACCTTCTCGCACCCCTTCACTACCACTTTCGGATCGGTCGGGGCGTTGTTGAGGAACGATATGAACTGCGGCAGAAGTTCGTGCCGGTCGGCGCGGTAGATGGTGAAATAGCGCTGATTCTCTTTAAGGACCAGCGATATCAGTTCGGGCGGCAGATCGGCGTTTTTCGCCGGAATGGTACCGATGACCGCCACCGGCCGTTCGGTCATGTTGGCGACCTCTTCGACCAGTTCCTCGTCGAGCGTCTCGTTCCCTTTGAGGTCGCGGGCGATCCGCTGGACCTCGGCGCGGATGAAGAGGGCCCGCTTTTCGTGTTCGACGATGACCGACGCCTTTTCGAGCGCCGCGACATAATTTTCAAAAGTGACCGGCACTTCTCCGGGGGCCATGAAGCGGTGACCGAACGAGGTTTTCCCGTAGACGATGCCGTGGAACGACCGCTCCACCGGTTTGTCGTCGATGAGGCACAGCAGCCAGCGGATCGGCCGCGCGAACTGCAGGTCGCCGTCGCCCCATCGCATCGATTTCGGGAAGGGCATGGTGGAAAGAAGCGTATCGAGCATCTCAACGATGATGTCGTTCACGGGACGGCCCGGTTCGACATGCCAGCCGGTGATGAGCTCACCCTTGCCGTCGGCCGACTGTTCGAAGGTATATTCGGTGATGTTGTATTTCTTGAGGAACGCCTCGCCCGCCTTGCCCAGTTTGCCGTCGGCGCCGACCGCCACCTTCTTGGGCGCACCCTGCACCTTCTCGCGCAGTTCGGGCTGGATCGAGGGGAATCCGCCCAGTTTCAGGGCGATGCGGGAACAAGTGCTGAAGACCTCGACGGTCGCCGGAGCGATGCGCGCCGTGGTCATCCGTTCCACCATCTGGGTTTTCAGGTGCTCGGCCGCCGGGATGATGAAGGATTGCGGAAACTCCTCGAAACCGATCTCAAACAGCAGGTCAGACATAATATACCTCATAGCGTAAGTTATTCATTAAACCCCCTGCACACCCCCCTTGACAAGGGGGCGGTTGGCGCGGAGCATACGGATGCGGATGATGATAAGGATGGTCGCGACGGTGATCGCGATCCATTGCGAGGTGGAGAATATCCACAGACCGCCGCGCCGATCGATGCGAAGGAACTCGATGCAGAAACGGGCGATGGCGTGGAACATCAGAGCATGCCACGCGAAGTAGCCGGTCCAGAGCTGGTCGGCTTTGCGCAGACGGAACATCAGGAACAGGAATATCGAACCGCTCGTGAAGGTCTCGATGAGTTGCGTGGGGATGAGCGGCGGCGTTTCCACGAAGCGCGACTCGATCAGCCCCTGCCGGAACAGGCCGCCCGCAGCGGCCGAGCGGCCCGGGAAGACCATGCCGAAGGTATCGCTGATGGCGCCGTAACAGCAGCCTTGCAGAAAACAGCCGACGCGGCCGACGGCGGACATCATGTAGAAAGTGAAGACGACGATATCGTAGGTCCGGACGATGTAGAGCCACCGGTCGCGGCCGCGGTAGAGAAAATAGCCGAGCAGCGTCCCCCCGGCGAGCCCCGTGAGAATGCCGCCGTAAAATACCTGCCCCCCTTTCCACGGGTAAAGGAACTCCTGTTCGAGGAACACCAGAAAACCGCGCGTTTCTATGAGCGATATATACTCGGCCAGTTTCTCGTCGAAAATGATGTGGAACAACTTCGAGCCGAGGATGCCGGTGTAGAACATCCAGACCTGATTGATATACATCTTCTTGATATCTATCTTGATATATCGCGTGACCAGATAGGTGATCGGCACCGCCAGTAGGAAGGTGATCCATTCAATGGTGGCGTAGGCGTTCCACCCCTTGATGCCGAACAGGTCCCAGAGCGGCTGGAAGAATTGCGGGTTCATCGCGCCTCCGTCAGTTACTGCGCCGATGATAAGGCTTCACCGCGCGAAGTCAAGAAGTGACGCCCCTTTTTCAAGTTTTCTTGAGAAATCGGACGAAGCGATTAGACTGCCGGTGAGTTATGATCATTCACGGGAGGGTCCCATGAAAGCATTCGTTTTGCTGATCGCACTTTTCGTCGCCGCCGCCTGCTCGAAACCGGCCGGCGTGGTCAAGGAAAGCGAGATCCCGGTATTCGCGCAGAAAGTCAACGCCTCGTTCGACGACGGCGCGGCCGAACTCATCGCGTTCCACACCGACCCGCTCAAGCCGCAGCACGGCCAGAGTTTCAAGGTGGTGTCGTTCTGGCGCTTCAAGAAACAACTCTCCGAAGGGTGGAAAATGTTCTTCCATTTCGAAGACCCGTCGGGGGAACAGATATTCGTCTACGACCATCCCTTCGCCGACGGCCGCATGAAGGAACTGCCGCTGGGCGATATCGTCCGCGACGACGCGGCGATCAAGGAACTGCCGATATGGTTCGACAGCGACAAGATGGTCATGCACGCCGGTTTTTTCCGGGGCAACGACCGCATGACCCCCGAACCGGCCCTCAACGACGGCAAGAACCGCGCGAAACTCCCGCCGGTCGAGATATCGAAGCCGAAACTGGTGAAAAAACAGATGAAGGTCTTCGCGGTGGCGGGCGAATCGCGCAACCAGATCAAGATAGACGGCAAACTGAAGGAAAGTTACTGGCAGAACGCCCAGACCGGCGGCAAGTTCTGGCTCACCACCGGCGAGAACATGGCGCAGAAGCAGACGACCCTGCGTACCGCGATGGACGAGAAATACCTTTATGTCTCGTTCGACTGCGAGGATGACGACATCGTCGCGACGCTCAAGAACACCGACGACAAGATATACGATCAGGACGACGTGGTCGAGATCTTCATCGACGGCGACGGCGACAAGGATGAATACTGGGAGATGCAGGTGAGCGCCGCCGGGGTGAAATTCGACAGTTCGTTCACGGGCGGCCCGCGCAAAAATCAGGCGGTCGCGTGGGATTCGGGCATCAAGTATGCCGTACAGGTGGACGGCACGCTCAACAAATCGGACGATGTCGACAAGGGGTGGAGCGCCGAGATCGCCATCCCGTGGGCGACCATCGCCGACTCCCCCAATATACCCCCCAAGGACGGCGATGTCTGGAAAGCCTACTTCTACCGTATCGACCGCAACGGCGGCGGAAAGAAGCCCGAATTCTCGGCGTGGGTACCGCCCTATAAAGGCGATTTCCACTATCTGCGCTTTATGGGTGACCTGATATTCGTGTATGAAGAAATACTCTAGCCTTCTCGGCATCTTAATTATTCTCTTGCTTTTCGGCGCATTGCTTGCGCCGCCGCTTGCCGCGGCGCCGGGCGACAAACGCCGGCAGATACTCGAGGAACGGATCCGTCAGGAACTAGCGGCGATAGAACGCCGTCTGGCGACCGCGCACGGCGAGCACGACGCGGCGGCGCGGAAATACCTCGTCACCCTCTCGACCCACAAGAAACTGCAACTTCTCGAACGGTCGGCCCGCTATCACAAGGAGCACTGCCTCTGGTTCGACGACGAATGCCGCCGCCTCTACGACATGACCCTGATCTATCTGGCCGGCGAACTCGCGCTGATCGAGGAGCGGATGGCTCCCGAACGGGAAGAGGCGCTCGCGGCCGCCAACGACCACGCCACGCTGAAAAAACGGCTCGATATGATCGGCACCGCGACCCTGCCCGACAGCGACGAACTACCGACCACCTACGAGGTAGCCGAATTACGCGGGGAGTACCGCTGTGTGCCGGTCGAAGGCTGGAACCCGGTGCGCGGCGTTTTCGTGGAGCCCGATCGGCCCTTCGATCTCCCTTTCGCCGCCGAGGTGACCGCTACCTACCGTGAAGGCAACGCCAAATTCATCGCCGCCGCCTTCCGCGATCTGGTCGTACAGTACGCCTACACCGGCGAACCGGCGATCTTTGCCGGAGAAATAGCACCGGCCTACACGCCTCTTTTCGAAAAACCGGACGGCAATCCGGTCGTTCCCGGCACCGTGCTGATAAGCCTCTTGAGGAAGGGTCGTCTCATTGACCCCTCCTTTCTCTGCCGCCGGTGAATGGCGGAGGCCATCTTTTCATTTGACATTTGACCCATTATCCTTTATTATTTTACCCGTAATAAGCAACCCGTTCCGCAAACGGCAGGGAGAAAGACGATGAGACACATTATGTGGTTCGCGGTATCCGCGGCGCTGCTTTTCGCCGGCGCCTGTTCCTCCGAAACCAACCGCACCCTTCCCGACGACTTCGGGAACACCGACGACATCAACTTCGACGACATCGTTCCGGCTGACGCCGACGGCGGCACCGACACCCTGCCGAAAGACGACGCCCCGGCGCCCGGCGACAGCGATACGCCGGTCGATCCCGACGCCGACATCACCCCCCCGGTCGACAGCGACCTCCCGGTCGATCCCGACGCCGATAGCGTACAGCCCGACACCGAATACCCGGACGGCTTGAACCCCGACGAGACCGGCGACGAACTCTGGCCCGACGAACTCTGGCCGGATGAGATATGGCCCGACGAGATAGTGCCCGATGAGCTCTGGCCAGACGATATCTGGCCCGACGACGCGCAGCCCGACGACGCGCAGCCCGATGCCGCGCAGCCCGACGAAGCGCAGCCCGCCGACGCGCAGCCCGACGACGCTC